>Ga0256839_1000017_pt1 | contig 229606 bp, 265 predicted proteins | sample 354166metaG_FD_185968 | JGI IMG/M metagenome (GOLD analysis project Ga0256839, IMG submission 185968) | Hydrothermal vent microbial communities from Mid Atlantic Ridge, Atlantic Ocean - 354-166 | ecosystem: Environmental > Aquatic > Marine > Hydrothermal vents | place: Atlantic Ocean: Mid... | reverse complement strand
ATTGAGAGCGCTTAATAGGAAGGATATTCCCATCCCGATTAAGAGAAGCCCCAAGACAATATTTACATACCTTATCAGCCTGCCTCCAAACCTGGTTGCCCCCTCCCCTGCAATGAACGATAGCAGGGTCAGCCAGGCATAGTCCATCCATACATGGGCGACATATACTAGGGGTAATGAGTAGAATCCAAGAAGCTTTATAGAGTCATATATGAATACGCTTCCAAGAGCTACCCACCACAGGATGAAGTATGGATTGAATAGGCTGAACATCATACCTATCAGAATAGGATGTCTCGCCTCCTCCAGAGCCCTGAACTCAACATCCGACATCCTAGCCTGCGTATACCCAATATATATAAGGTATGACCCGCCAATCCCTAGCAATACACTCTCAATCTCAACGATAGACTCAATAGTGAGGAGGCCAACAGCTATAGAGAAGAATATTGGCAGCTCAACTATCAGGTGACCAGTAGCGGCATACAAGCCCGCTCTCCAACCTCTCTTCAACCCAGCCCCCAGGGTAGCCATTGATAGAGGGCCGGGAGCCAACGCCCCAGATACCGTGAAGATCTGTATCTCTACTAGGAGGAGAATGACTTCATATATTGTAGCCATAGAATATCTACTTATCTAGTCTCATTATATATGCATCCTCACCATCCCTGTAGTATCCAGATACCCTCCGAGTAATTTTAAAACCAAGCTTCTCATAGAACTTAATGGCCGCCTCATTACTAACTCTAACCTCGAGATACACGTATTCCACCCCATACATATCAAACAACGTCTTCACCGCCCTCTCCATAAGGGATCTCCCTATACCCATCCTCCTATACTCAGGCTTCACCGCTATGGACACTATATGTCCAACCTTTAGAATCCTGATTGGAAGCTCCAACCTAAACTCCTTCTCCACCCTACACATCACATATCCAACTATCTCCCCATCAACCTTTGCAACTAGGAAAGCATCACCCCAACTCTTAAACAGGTTTTCATAGAAGTACATGGGGTAGTTCTCAGGGAGAAGAGCCTCATTAAGAGCCTTGACTACACCCAGTTCATCATATCTAACCCTCTCCACCTTATACTCGATGCTTCTGCTCACGGTATATAATTATTGGTTTGATAGGCAATTATATTGTTTAAGAGGTTAGATGCCAGTCTAGAGATAGGGAAGTGGTTTATATGGAGGAGGTATCAAGTTTCCCCTACGATGTCCAGACCATAGAGGAGATAACCTATAAATACTTTGATGTAGAGGATATGCAGATATATTATGGATACCCTAGGTTTATAGTAACATATACAGACGACTTTCGAGACAGGTTTATGAACTACGTGAATAACCTGAAGAAGGTTGGATACATAGCCTTCACCCGAGAGTTAAGCCCTTCCAAGGTGGAACTGATAATAAACAGGTATCCCCTCACCCAGTCTAAACCGAGTAGAAAACCACTAATCCTCTTCATAGTCACGCTTACAGTGATAGTGATAGATGCATATTTCAAGACCCAGTCACCACTACTATATGAACTGATACCGGCATACACCCCCATCCTAACAGGCCTCCTCTACACCGTGGGTCTCCTATCGATAATCGGGATCCATGAACTCGGCCACCTAGTCATGATCAGGAGATACGGTGTTGACGCCTCAATGCCCTACTTCATCCCCGGAATACCGGGTGTACCCGGATTTATACCCACATTTGGAGCAGTAATCAGCCAGAGGGAACCCCCCAATAACAGGGATAGCCTATTCGATATCGGTCTCGCAGGGCCATTAGCAGGTTTAATACCCACCTTCCTCATACTATTCTACTCAATACCACATACACCGGTTCTTACACAAGAGGAGTACCAAGAATTTCTTGGGAAACTTGGGAGAGACCCGATACCATTCCCAGTTCCATGGCTCTACATAAAACTCCTATATACTTTTAGAGATATCCCACCAGACTCAATAATACTATTAGACCCAATATCATTTGTAGCAGTTCTAGGGATGCTGATAACAGGTCTAAACCTCATACCAGCATGGCAACTAGACGGGGGGCATCTTGCAAGAGCCGTCTTCGGCGAGGAGAGACATAAAACGATAACTCTCATAGCTATTCTACTAATGGTTTTAATAGGATTCGTGGCTTTCGCGGCGATAATAATATTCTTCTATATGATGAGTGGGGGGAGAAGTGTTAGGCCACTAAATGATATAACCCCACTATCTACAAGTAGAAAGATACTGTACGTGTTCAGCGTGATCCTGGGCATCACTCTACTCCCAATTCCCCTTGGGATCTAGTACATCGTGAAACACTGGATAGATAGAGATCTTCAAAAACCAGTACACTCCTCTTTTTACTTACTGGCAGCCTATGAATATAGCCCTCCACGTTCTTAACCCTACTGACACCCATCATACTAGCGAAGATCCTAGGGATACTCCCATAAACAACAACGTTAACATTATTCAGAAGCCTCCTAGCCCTCCAGAGATAAGCCTCTTGAAAACTCGATACCTCCTCAATATCCTTAACACCAAGTTTCGTAGGCGGAATCCCCAGCTCTTTGGCAGCAGTCACACCTATCAATATAGAGTCTCCATCCAGTATCTTAGCGGCTTTTGCCAGGGATGAGATGCTAAGTATCAAGCTCTCATCCCAGGGAGACCCACCTACACTCGCTATAATCAGGGAGGCGGGTTCACCCCTTAAGCACCACCCCCTTAGATACTCCTCCCTAGCCTCCTCAAAGTGGCTCCCATCCTTGGAGCCAAATACCTGGTGCACCCTCCCCCCACCATCCAATACGATATCTACGTATACAGACCTAGGTAGACCCTCATCCAGTTCTTTAGACCCATCCAATAACTCCCTAGGCTCCAAATCCCTCAACCTAGGTATCCAAATACTGCTTCTAAACCCTAGGAGTATATCCTCCCTAAAGATATCTATATACACCTCCCGACCCCCACCTATCTCAACACCTATCCTCTTTAAGAGCCTGTTGATGAATCTCTTCTCAACAGGGTCTGCTGCTGGAGATAGAACCGGACGTGCCTTATCACCTATTAAAAGCTTTAGCTTCTCAAGGGCATCTCTCTCGAGAGACTTTGGATACACAGTCTTAGGCTGAATCATCAAGTTTATCGGGTCGGGAAGCATAACAGGTATCTCAACATCTCTGTATGGAAGCCATACCTCAACCAATACTATCCACCCACCTAATCTCTATAAAGGCATTATATTCATTCTTGTATGAATCTATTTAAGAGAGGAAGTAGGGTACTAGCAATTGCAGAGAGTTTCGATAGGCAAGATAGATATTCAGTTCTTGCGGGCGTAGTATATAGGCTGGACCGCGGATTCGACGGTATACAGTATAGACTCAATACAGTGGGTGGGCTAGATTCAACAAAAAACATAATTGATTTGATAGAGGGGTTTGGAAGGGAAGATATAAACGTAATAGTCTTGTCCGGCGTAGTACTAAGCTGGTACAACATAGTTGATCTAGACGAGTTATACCACACCTTTGGAAAGCCGATTGTTGCACTAACCTACGACGAGTCGGAGGGTCTAATACCATATTTAGTTAATATGCCGAGGTGGGAGGAGAGGCTCCTACTTTATCTCCGTCTTGGAGACAGAGTGGAGGTGACCTTGAAGACTGGGAAGAGGATATATGTTAGGTCTATAGGTATATCGATAGCAGACGCCACGAGACTCCTGAATCAGATAACCATTGAAGGGGGTGTTCCCGAGCCAATACGGATAGCTAGGCAGGCAGCATATGCAGCGTCAAAGTTAATACGGAGTATACAATAGCTTTATAAGTTTATAACACAGGGTAATATATGGAAGAAGACTCTGGCGAGGATGCTATATATGAGGGGGCGAGTGATAGAGCCCGGGGAGGTGGAATACTGCACCCCATTCTGTAAATACTTTAGATGCAGTAATAGAAGCCTATTAATAACTAGGGACAGAAGGATATGTAAGCTGGTAGACGACGATTGTATACCCCAGCCTTGCCAATTCCCCACATGCAGCATAAATAAACTCCTCCCAGACGGCAGATGCGGAGTATATGTAGAGAGAAAGATACGTAGGAGGAGGAGGTTCAGCAGCCTAGAGAGGATAAGCATAAACGATATAGAGGATTATGATAAATATCTGGGTGAAAGATTCTAGGTTGATACACGCCTTAAACCCATCGACCTACATATTTCTTCAAACGCCTCCCCAGTGACCAGCCTCTCCATAAACTCCAACGCCTTATCCCTAGGTATCCTGTATTGTACCCAGGTATCCCTATCCCTGACCGTGACCGTGTCATCCTTCAAAGTCGTCATATCCACCGTGAAAGCCACGGGAATACCTATCTCATCACCCCTGGCGTAGAGCCTCCCAATACTATCTCCATAGTCAAAATAGACCTTGAAGCCAGAGGCCTCAAGATTAACAACGATATCTTCAGCTACACTCCTTAACTCATCCTTGTTAAGGAGGGGGTATACAGCTGCATCAATCGGGGCTATGTATGGGGGAAGGCTTAATATGACCCTATCCCCCCTCTCCCTATAAGCATATTCAAGAGTCGCATATACAATCCTATCCAGACCAAATGAGGGCTCCACAACGTTGGGAATGATCCTCTTTACCTCTATATATTGCTCCCTACTAGAAAGTCTAAACATTTCCTTATCCAGCCGAACCCCAGCAGCCTCAATATAACCCTTACTCATGATGATGTTGTATAGATCCCCCGGCTCCATATTTGATAACTCCCTCATGATAGCCCCTATCTTATCACCGAAAACCTCCTTAATCTTCCTAGGATCAGGATGGGCCTCCGAGACAACCGTCTTAACCGGCTCCTTAAGACGGCGCTCAACCGTTATATCCTTACCACTATACTCGCTGTGTCTAGACAAGTCATATACCGTTCTATCTGCGTGACCAGATACCTCCACCCAACCCCATCTATCCAATAGGACCTCCTGGTCAAACACCTTCTTAGCATAATGGGCCCTCTCACCCTCCAACTTCTCCCTAAACCTCTGCCTAGACCTAGGGATACCTAGAGCCTCTAGAAATCTATGTGAAAGCGCCATGAAATACGCCATAGACTTATATTCAATGATACCCCTCTCCAGAGCCTCCCTCACAGATATAGTCTCATATTCACCTCCACCCGACTTTATCAACTCCTCGTGGAGAATATTCAACTCCTCATCCAACATGTCATCTATCCATGGGAACTCCTCATCCTCCGGGTCGAAGAAATACTCTATCTCCATCATATCAAACTCCCTTAGCCTTATAACCCCCTGCCTAGGTGAGATCTCGTTTCTATAACCCCTCCCAATCTGTGCAATACCTATGGGGAACTTTCTATGCATAGCCTCATACACACGTCTAAACTCTACAAACATGTTCTGAGCAGTCTCCGGCCTAAGGTAGCCAATAGAGTTTGAATATGGACCGATTGTGGTCTTGAACATGGTTATAAAGTATCCAGGATCTCCAAGCTCACCACCACATACTGGACATTTAATACCGTTATCAACAATTAGTTCGAGATATTTCTCAGGAGATAGTCCTTCGGGGGCGTCTACCCCCCTCTCCTCAAGGAGTTTATCCGCCCGATACTTGGCCCCACATGACTCACATGACACCATAACATCTTTAAAACCCTCTACATGCCCGGATGCTTGGAAGACGATCTCCGGAGCTATACTTGGCCCCTCTATCTCGAGGAAACCATGGTTATATATGAACATCGTCCTCCAAAGCTCCTTAACCTTCCTCTTCAACAGAACTCCCAGCGGACCCCAGGTGTAGAAACCTGCTGTACCACCATATATCTCATATGCAGGCCAGAAGAAACCTCTCCTACGGGCTAGAGAGAATACCTTCTCACTTTTAGACATTTCCCAAACACCAGCCTCATATAACTTTATCCATCTCAAGATATAATCAATTCTACCCTCTCTAGACCATTCCTATACCTCCATGCCGCTGCATCGAGGCTATTGGAATCAACAATAACCCATACGACTTGCCACCTATACATATTCTCTAGATCGAGATTGCTGGGTGATGGAGGAGCGGGGTGGCTATGTATAACTCCGATAACCTCCATACCCATATTCTCAGCCTCCTCAAAAGCCTTCAACATGGTGTACGGGTCAATAGTGAACCTAACCGGACTTCTGTCCATGTTCTCAGCTATATATAGCTTCTCAACATAAGCGTCCTCACCATCCCGCCTCCCCACCAGTAACCCGCACACCTCAATATCACTCCTCCTGACTTCAGAGATGAACTCATCTAGGACAATCCTAGGGATAACTATCCTACCCATCTCCAAACATTAATTTAACATAAACGAGTAATGTAATAATGCATAGAGATGCCTAACAAGAGATATAGGAAGGGGTACAAGTTCGAGATACGAGTAAAGAAGTTTCTCGAGGGGATTGGGTATAAGGTTTATAGATCCGCAGGATCTAAACCCGTTGACTTAATAGCAATATCAAACAGGGATGTACTGGTTATAGAATGTAAATCCTCCAGGGTCACTAAGTCATCCATAGAGAGGCTTGCCAAGGAGGTAGAGGGGCTAAACGTAAGGGGTTTAATAGCCTTTAGAGACGGAGTCAAGAAGATAAAGTTCCTTGATGTTATGGAGAATAGGGAGGTACGCCTCACCCCAGTATCTAAGCATATCGATAAACCCCTATAATTAGGTGGAGACTAGAATACATATTAAAGGCTGTCAAGCGTGAAGACGCCCCGGTAGCTCAGAGGTAGAGCGGCGGCCTCGTAAGCCGCAGGTCCCGGGTTCAAATCCCGGCCGGGGCTCCATATAACATCAAATAAGGGATATTAGAGTCCAAAAAACGTGTCCAAACATCAACTGGAACGATATATTTATGGTCTAAAGCTATTACAATCCTATGAAGATATGCGTCATATCAGACACCCACGACAACATATCATTCTTCAAGGCTTTGACCTCCATACTATCCAGACGCGAGCTTAAGATTGGGGTACACTGTGGAGACCACATATCCCCATTCACAGTTGAGTGGATGGAGGAGACAGGGTTTAAAAATGTATATGGCGTGCTGGGGAACAATGATGGAGAGGTATTGCTACTAAGCCAGAGGTATATTGAGAGAGGCTGGACGCTGGGAAGAGATATACTGGAGATAGAGTTGGAGGGAGCCTCTATAGGAGTCACACATGGCACCTACATGGAGCTACCTTGGATAATGGCGGAGTCTGGAAGATACGATATAGTCCTATATGGACATACACATGAGAAGACCGTCGAATTTGTTGGCGAAACCCTAGTCGTCAATCCAGGCGAAGGATGTGGATATCTAAAGGGTGAGAAGACGTTAGCCGTGGTGGACGTTAAAAAGAAGGATGTTGAGATTATATCCCTGTAACCAACTATCCAGTCAAGAGACTCTTCGCAATCCTCAGTAGATCCATGTTAGTCGGAGTTCTAGTGTAGACAAGATCCCTTATCCTCTCATTTCCAACGATTCTCATAAACTCGTCGGTAAGCCTATCATCCTTAGTGATTATGTCTATGACCAGCCTGAGTTTATAACCATCTTCAAGGGCCCTACCCATCAACCTCCTCCAAAGATCCTCATAAAAGGTTAACTCCTCCTCCCCAGAGAGATATTTACCCACAGCCTCACCAGCAGCTATGCCACCTATAGATGACGTAACTATCCCAGCCCCCAGTGAAGCAATATTTTGGTTTGCCGCATCCCCTACAGAGATAAACCTCCCATTAACAGTCTTCTTAGGAGGGGGGCCAACAGGCACCAACCCACCGACATAGGAGAGAGGCTGTGCTCTCCTCAACTTTGGAGAAGCGATGGGGTGCTCCCTCCAAAACCTGTTCATATAGACGTTGATATCCTTCTCCCCATCGACATAGTCGTATCTAATGCCCAGCCCCACATTAGCCACACCACCTCCCTTCGGGATTATCCATGCATATGCCCCAGGACTCCACAGCTTACCCGTATACATCTCAACCACACTCTCATCGGAATCGACACCAGCCATCTGATAGTTGATTACATGACCCAGGTTAAGCTCATCAACCTCCCTATACAGTCCAACCTGTTCCAACAATGTCGATGACGTGCCGGCGGCTATCACTACGACCGACGCACTATAAGTCTCTACCCTATCACCTATCCTCACCTTAACAGAGCCATCCCTCTCCAGCTTGAAGACATTAGCCCTTATCCTCACCTCAGCACCTTTATCCACAGCCATCTTAACTATCCACTTGTCGAAACGCTCCCTATCTATCACGAAACCGTCGAAGCCCACCTCATACTCATCCCCACCTGGGGTCACAACCCTAACCCTATCAGTCCTGTTATCCACCAGTTTTAGAGGCATCTTCCTAAATATCTCGAGATACTCATCCGTAACCTCAGGAAGTATCCCACTATACTCGTGGTACTGAGGTATAAACTCTCCACACTGTATAGGGACTCCTATCTCTCTCCTCTTATCAAACCCTATCACACTGTATCCTTGGGATGCTATCTTGTATAGGGCTGAAGCCCCTCCAGGGCCCAATCCAATCACGATGGCGTCGAAACGCTCCATATAACCACCTTAACATTAAAGCTAAAAATTAACCTGTTGAGGCCCAATATTAAACGAGGTATTTTGAGGAGAAACCTATTTGGATAGTGCCAACCTCACCTCACCATGTTAGATACGTAGTCGTTTATGTAATCTACTAGCTTATTTACCATCTCAATATTAGGATCAGGAGATAGACTTTTAAGGGAGATAGGGGTTATAGAGATGTTACCATTGACCAACACCTCATTTGCATCCGTACCCTCTGCAAACGTGTTAAACTTCTCCCCCCAGAGCCAATAATACTCCCTCCCCCTAGGATCATGCCTGACATAAACTCTGGTGTTGAGGGAGAGTCTAGCCAGCTTAGTGGCAACAACCCTAGTGGATGGGGAGACCCTCCTCGGAAAGTTCACATTATACATGTCTATCGACTCTGGCATACCCTCCTCCAAAACATATTTAACGATCTCACCAGCTATCCTACTAGCTACCTTAAAACCCCCTCTCTCGACCCTACCTCCAATAACATCAGCCTTCTCAATAGATTTGGAGAAGGCTATACTAGGTATGTTATGTATAGCCGCTATCAAAGCCCCTGCAACCGTTCCACTCATGAAGAACTCTAGGAGGCTCACATTCTCACCAATGTTCATCCCCGAGACAGTCATATCAGGAGGTTTATCCATAATGTGGAAGAGACCTAGACTGACACAGTCACCCGTGGTTCCATTAACCAGGTAACAGGGCAGGTTGTTATACAACACACTCCTAATCCTAAGTGGCTTGTGGAGGGTGACGCTTAATCCAGCTGCACTCCTCTGCTGCTCCGGACAAACCACTATCAACTCTGAGAACTGCGACAACACATCTATCATTCTACGTAGACCTGGGCTGTGAAAACCATCATCATTAGTCAGTAATATTCTAGGCATAAGACTCACCTCGTTATCCTAAGGCTATCCAGCTCCTCTATAAATCGCCTACCCCCTCCCCTGAGGAGAAAGTCTCTAACAGGCTCCAACATATCCCCGATATACCTCGCTACAGCCATCTTAAGGTCTAGAGGGTGTATACCACCCTGAAGATAGCTCTCTACAACCTCCTCATACCTCTCAAACCGATACTCCTCACCAGTCTTCTCATTCACTACGACAAACTCCAGGCCCTTCCTAACTAGATAAGGATATACAACATTCTCCAACATAGAGAAGACGGGATTAACCTTGACCTCTCGAGGAGGGCAGTACGCCCTCCTCAACTTCCTCTCAATATCCTCCCTATCATCATGCAGAAATATCGCTGTATCAGGAAGTGACTTAGACATCTTTATACTCAACACGGTATCTACAAACCTATCCCTATCTCCACTCTCAAGAGCCATCCTAATATTCGTCACCTCCTCCTCAGTAAGGCCTATGCCGAGGACGAGCCTGTGATGTATAGCTATAGGCTTATATCCAAACTCATCACCCAGTTCTATAGCCACAACGTGAGCCTTCCTCTGGTCGATCCCTCCGTGGGCCACATTAACCCCAAGACTAAAAATATCTGCAACTTGCATAGGCACATAGACCAGCTGGCCGAAAGACACCGACTCACCCTCCCTCCTCCCCATTATAGAGATACTCCTCCTCACCCTAGATAGGGATACGTTAAGAGACACCCTCAAGAAGTTTCTAAAATACTCACTCCCCATCTCCTCATAGAAATCGGAGGCTAGGACGAACCTGGTCCTCGAAGGATCACCCCCTAAAGCCTCTATAACCTTCTTAAAAGTCTCTAGATAATAGCCTCCAGCCACCCTCCTAATTGTATCTAAGTCACCCCCTAGCTTCCTATTAACCCAACTATGGTAGTCAGCTAGGAAGATCATAGTATCCACACCTGCAGCTTGTAGGTCAACCACTTTATGGATGGGTACAACACCAGTACCCAGATGCATATAGCCTGATACCTCATATCCTATATAGTGCTTCAACTCAACACCAGTCAATAAATACTCCCTAAGCCTATCAACAGTAAGCACCTCAGCTGTTGGAGGCCTCATAAACAACTCCATCCTACTCTCAACATCCATTATCCACATCCACCTCTAGAGATGAATATAGATATTCCGCCCAAGCAAAAATATTTACAAGTCGGGGGCTGTGGATGGGATGGAGGATATAGATATACCCATCTATAGGGAGGCGATGGATAAGGCGGAGCAAGTAACAAGGAGATATATGTCGAATATTAGAAGTATCAGGAGGAGAGTTGAAAAATCCTTCGACGTGAGAATCATAAATATACTTCTTAATACGGTAATAGAGGTCGACGAGATAAATTATTTCAACATAGCTGGTGACGTGGTCAAGAAGCTGTTAGACTCACAGATTAGGGAGGGGGACGAGTTTAAACACATAAATGGCTATACAGAGGCAGATGAGGCTTTAGAGGGGGGATTCCCCACAGTAGTTGGGGATGGATTAACATCTATATCGAAATATCTAGACGTCGACTCAACATGCCACGCACTACAGACAATCCTAGGATACAGCCTTGCAACAGGTTACTGGGATAACGAGATGAAGGAGGCGGTTGAGAAGGGAGTTGCATTCCTATTTAGGAGGGATATAAATGGAGATGGGCTTCTAGAACAAACCGGTGAGGAGGATTGGATTATAGAACTGGGTAGAGAGGGATCAACCCTATACACTAATAGCATGTATCTAGCCACACTAGAGACCTACTATAGAGCCATTATAGACGAGGATTCAAAGGATAGATTTATCGTTAGAGAGAAGTTATCAAGACTCATAGACTCAATAGAGAGGGGCTTCTACCTAGGTGGAAGATATATAGATGCTATCTCAACCACGGGAGCCAAGATAGTCAGACACTCTATAGACAACTGGTTTATAGGCCAAGCCCTCACATATAGAGGCAGCGACAAAGCTATATCACACCTGAAGAACATGGTTAATACACTCAGATCCAAATATGGATACACCTTGACAGAGGCATCCATCGAAAACACATGGAGCAGGAGGAACAGGGTTGATAACGTAATAGACCCATTCTATACATCAATATTTAGCTATGGACTCTCGATAAACAAGCTATACGACTCATCCCTGAAGGTGTTGAACACCATCCTAGACAATATCGATAAGAAGATATACATCTTCAAGGGAACACCCTCCCGAAACACTAGAAACAGACATCTGCATGAAACCGAGGTAATAATAACCGCTACCCTAAGAACAATAACCTCAAAAACAACATCAGAATAAATCTATCCAGGAGATATGTAGGAGGTATATCTCCGCATCAGCCAGCCTGGTGGGCTGGCTAACACTTTCCAAGCCTCCCGGGCCCGTAGGGAACCCATCTAGTTCAGGGCTTGCCGGGGTAAGTGGTGGCCAGCCACCCCCCTGCCCATCCCTAGACAGGTTCCCGGAGGCTTGGAAAGTTTAAGTATCCAGACACCCCTAGTCGGGGAGGCCAGCCACTTCGGAGGCTCCAAAACAGGTTGGAAACCTCCCATGTAGAGAGGCCAGTGCCACCCTATCCACGGGGGTCGGCCCATCCAGTGATACCCCTCAGGGGATTTAGGGTGCTCCCCCATCCCCATTGGGGTCCAAACCCCCCGTGGTAGGGGTCTCTACATGGGAGACTCCCAACTCGTTCTGGAAGCCTCCTTATAGGCTTGGCCCCACTAACCAGGGGTTCCAAGCCTCAACAAGCCAGCCCACCAGGCTGGCTGATGCCACTATAGTGGGGAAGCCAAGTATTGATATAGCTGGTGTAATATCCAGATAATGTAATCCCGTCACACGTTAAACGGTTACAGCCTAGCCTTCCTCCGAAACTGCTCCTCATACAACCTCTTCAAATCATCGATCGTGGCAGCCTCATCAGGCTTCTTATCCTCTCTAATCCTCCTTATCCTAGCCAGTCTAAGAGCATATCCACTCCTATACTTTGGACTCTCCTGTATCTCGTTGAAATCGACCTCAACAACAATCTCCGGCTTGACAAAGACCCTATACCCCTCATCCCTAACTACTAACTCCTTTAGACGCCTGGTCATATATCTAAACTCCTCATCAGTAAGCCCCTTAAACGTCTTACCAACCATTTCATACTCCCCATTATAGGGGTTATAGACCGCTAGATAGTAGTCGCTGAGCCAACCCCTTCTCCTACCATGCCCCCACTCCGCACCCACGACTACAACATCCAAGGTCTCCTTATCCTTAACCTTCACCCAGTACCTACCCCTACTACCCAATACATAGGGTGAGTCCAACCTCTTAATCATCACACCCTCATTACCCAGTCTAATAGACTCCCGATAGAATTTTTCAGCGTCCTCAACCCCCACATCAATAGCAACCCTACTCAAGAGCCTCTCAGGAACTATCTCCTCCAACTTCCTCCTCCTATCTAAGTAGGTGGAGTCAATGTATAACTCACCATTTAGATAGAGTAGGTCGAACAGCTTCATCGTCACTGGAATCCTACCCCTATACTCTTCAAGATCGGCGACCCGCCTGAACCTCCTCATCAAGATCTGGAATGGGAGAGGTCGCCCATCTCCTGCAATAGCTACAGCCTCCCCATCTATAATGGCCTCTCTAGTATCTATAGACTCTGCAGCTTCAACAAGCTCTGGAAAGCTAGATGTTACGTCGGTTAGATTCCTACTAAATATCCTGACACCACCCCCTCCAATATGGACCTGTATCCTAAACCCATCATACTTCTCCTCCACAGCAGCCTTAGCCACCCCCAGGAGATTATAGCCCTCCTGAATAGTGGATGCGGGAGCCCCTAGCATAGGTTTCAAAGGGACATATACCCTAGGCTTCAGGCTGTCTAGGTCAACCCCCCTCTTAATAGCCTCAACCATCTCATATAGACTACCCATAAACATATATAGCCGTCTAACCTTCTCCTGAGACACGTTCAAATGATGAGCTATAGATGAGACTATATGTCCATCTACAACGCCTATCCTCAACTCTCCAAGGATTATGCGGCTAAGCCACCTCCTCTCCTCACCACCCATCCTACCCATCAACGACCTCAGCATAGCCTCCTTCCTACCCATGCTATCCCTACCCCTGGCTAAAGCTATCCTAACCAACTCGTTGTAGACCTCTGATAATGTAGGTGGGCCTGCATCTACCAGCGGCTTATAGGGGTTCCTCAAGGCCCTCAACAAGGTTTTATAACCTACACCTAATCCATTCTCCCAGTTATCCGGAACCGGATTCCCAGTCAAGAATAGGATGTAAGGTGTCAACTCATCCTCCCCAAGCCTACCCATATAACTGGCTATAATACCTATCTTCTCAGTGGTAGACTTGGCGGCAGACACCCTCTTACATATATCTACAAACTCTCTAAACAACATCTTCTCCACCAGCAAGATCATCTATGAAGGATAGGAACTCCTTAAACCTATCCATTGTAACCACTACAGACCCCTGAGTCCTATAGCCATAACCCAGCCCCATGACTCTATATGCAGACGCTTCAGCCAATGCATTTATAGGCTGCATCCTGCCAAGGCCTATCAAAGTCTCAACCTTTCTAGTGGCCCTTATAGGTATGGATAGCCAATCCTCCTCTAGAAGACCGAATCCCGATACATACCTACCCCTCTTAGTCACCCCAAGAATATACTTGTTTGGATCGAAGTATCTCCCATACCTCGAAGCTGTAGACATAAATTTATCAAATATTCTTGTACTAACCCCCTCGAACAAAGACTTATAGTCCTCCACCCACTGGATATGCCTCTTATGCAGAACCATCTCACCAGTGTCCATCAGGCTGAACATCTCCTTAAATAGATGCTTCCTCTCCTCACTATATCTCTTAACCATCGATAATATCTCCTCCAGACCACCATACCTGAAAGCTGCTATCACATCGATCCCAACATCATTATAGTAGCCCATCATAGAGGCTAGTGTCACATCCCTAAAAAGCGATTTATACTCTCTATATACCCCTCCCAAACTTATCTTTATACTTCTACCCTCCCTCCTAACCACCCTACTATCGACACCCTGAGCCACCAATCTATTGATGAACCCCCTGGGGCGGGAGCCGGACTCCCCAAGCCCAAGAAGGGCAGCCGAGACATATCTACCCGGATCCTCGACAACCTTCTCAATGACAAGATATGCCATGACACTAGTCGAGAAGGAGTTGTCCTCAGCCACCCCCTCCTTATACGGGTTTATATACACCATCTCCCTTGGAGGGTTAGCTATACCCATATGATCATCAAACACTATAACGGACTCCCTATAATGCTTAGGGATATATATGAAGAATGGGCCACCAACATCTAGAAATATTGCCGACCCATGCCTACCAGGTACCTTAGAGATTATCTCTGGATAGGCTTTATCAAGTACAATAATCTTATAATCCTTACCCAACCTCTCGAGAAGTATGGAGATTAGATATCCTGCAGCAAGCCCATCACCATCATCATTTACATATAATCCAATAGGCTCCTCAAGAGACTCGACCTTCTCATACATCCTCCAAAGTTTCCCTACAAACGTAGATAACTGAGACATCCCTCACCCCTCACATAAAGGCGTCTAACCCCCTACCACTATATAGAGCTACATTCTCAACCTCCTTCCGAGATACACCTATAGGCTCCAAAACTCTATGGGCAGAAGGTATAAGCTGGTGCTTCACGTAATAGCCAACGTCTATCAGACTTGGATCTGCATCCAAGTAGTGGACAGCCCTCGTATATATTGGCCCATCACCCTTCTGAATAACATATCCTATGAACACGCCCCTCCTAATCTTCCACCCCTTCATAGCCAGCTTCCTAGCAACCTCTATATGTGGGGAGTTAACCTTATACTCATCCAGCGGCTTACTTATCTGCTCCCATATTACTAGGTCATCCAGGGGCACCTCCCCCCTCCTAAGCCTATCAACATACCTCTTCACTATCCCCAGACTATCACCAACACCGCCCATGACCAACACCTCACTAGCAACATCATACTGTAGATTCCTAGCATATCTACACCAGTCCCTACGGAGATACTCAAGCCCAACCAGCTCAACCACCGAATCATAGATACCGGCATACCTCTTCTTAGCGGATGTGAATATCACCCTCTTATAAACCTTCTCCAACTTGGCCTCCATACCAAGTTCATTCTCGACCCAACTAAGTAACTCCCCAATCTTCTCTACATTATGCCTGACGAATAGGCTATCTGTATCTCCATATATTATCTCCAGCCCCAGTTTAGATGCCTTATCCATAGTTGCCGTGATGACCTGCCTCCCTAGATACGTGACGAGGAGGGCCGCCTGCCTACTATACCACCTAGCGGAGGGCCACCCCATATATCCATAGACCGTATTAGCAAGTATCTTATATATCCTCTGCCTAGCATCCACCACCTTAAACCTAGGATCCTCTCTAGGGAGACCCGTCAGGCTCCTCCTAGCCTCATCCCTCAGCCTAATAAGTTTCTCAACCAGGGTTGGGAGAAGCCCCTCCCTATCACGATGGACGCCAAGCCCAACCTCCTCGAAAAACTCTACGTTGTCGCCCCTCCTATCCGTTACAGTCTCAGGGCTTATATTGTATTTTATCATTATCGAGGGGTACATAGACTTGAAATCTATCACCGCAACCCCTCTATGCAGACCCTTGACAGGCTCCAACACCATACCACCCTGATACGACCTTACCTCCCTAGACACCTGGGGCGGGATAACCTCACCCCTCCCAACCGCCTCACACATAATATAGAATTCGACCTGCCTCCCACTAGATGATGTTAAGACGTAATCCAATGGGATACCCGTTACACTAGACATCTCGATAATGTCGTGAGCCAATCGTTCAAACGATTTATAGATAGTCTCCACTCTCCAAGACAGGTACTCAATTAATTTATCCCTATCCTCCATCCACATCCTATCATACAAATATGGATCTCCCTTGACAGGAGGGTCTGGAAGCCCTAGATACCTAGCTAACTCCTCTAGAGTCTTCAACTGTAGAAAAGGGAGGCCATCCACATACTCATACAAATCTATATTTATCCTCCCCCCAATGCTGTAGTGTCCAAGTACACTCTGATAGATTTCCTTTGGATAACGCCCAATACCAAGCTTAAGACCAATCTTCCCCCCACGTTCCCTAAGGTAAGGGTAGTAGACTCTATTCCCCATGAAGGTGACGATTACGTCTGGATCATTCTCAAGCAGCCTATCAACCATATCTTTAAAGAGCCTGTACTCGCTCTCCCCCCTCTCCCCAGTATAGATACCCTCTTTAGAATAGAGGGCGTAGGCATATAGAGGGTCACCATCCGGATCAGGCTCTCCAAGCGAGAGTGAGGGGGCTAAATCTACAGCGACGACCTTCAAATCGGGATATCCAATTACATCCCCTAGGGAAATATTCATCAGTCTATGGCTATATCTCCACCCACCCCACTGTATATCTTCATACTCTATGTTATACCATCTAGACGGTTTGACACCTTTATACAAAATATATTTTTGTGACAGCCTCACATCCAACTCGAATACCTCAAAAAACCTATTCAGAAGCCTACCTGCATCCCTTACACTAGCCGGATCCCCAGATATCATTGTAAATGGATACTCCCTACCTAGAAACCTTCTCACAGTGTTGGAGATACTCACCCTTCTATACAGTATTGGGTTCTCAGACAACACCTTCTCAACCGAATCAGGATCCCCAGCCACATAAACATGGTCTGTAAACCCACTATCTATGAAGACATGTGGGACACCATCCTCATCCAGACCCCATAGAACGATCGAATCTTTACCCCTAACCTCCTCAACAGTAACATCATATATCCAGAATACCCCTTTTTTCATCCCCTATTTAATATATTTCTCCTCACTGGTTAAACTAAGGCTATATAAGTTAAGCGCCACCCTTATTTTATGGCTAACATATATGTAGGAGGAGATATGTGATGTCCCATCAACATAGGCTGTTGGATGACGAGAATAGGAGAATATTGAAAAACGAGTATTGGAGTAGGTTGGAGAAGCCTGTCAAGCTAGTCTTCTTCACCTCACAAAGTCCAGAATGTCAGTATTGTGACCTAGTGGAGCAGATTCTAGATGAGATAACAGATCCAGAGTTAACAAATAAGATAGAGGTGATGAAAGTCGACTTCGATAACGACCTTGATCTAAGGAGTAAACTAGGAATCCTAAAGGCCCCAGCAGTGGTTATACAGGGTGTGAACAAGGGATTGATAAAGTATTATGGGGTCCCCGCTGGTACCGAGTTCCCCACATTTCTAGAGACGATCGTCCACGTCTCAAATGGAGATGTACACCTGCCACAGAGCGTTGCTGAGGAAGTGGAGTCTCTAGAAGATAAGGTAAATATAAAGGTATTCGTCACAACGGCATGTCCATACTGTCCCAAGATGCTACACTCAGCCTATATGTTCGCCATGGTAAATAGGAATGTAGAGGCTGAGGGATGGGAGGTGTCTGGATTCCCAGACATAGCCCAGTCCTACGGAGTATATGCAGTACCAAAAGTAGTCGTTAATGATAAGGTATCATGGGAGGGAGCCGTCCCCCCAGAACACTTACTTAGAAAGGTGAAGGAAGCGATATAGAGAAGTGGCTAGGCTCGAAGACATAGCACAGACTGTATATGGAGACGACTCTCGAAAGACTATTAAGAGCTTCGACATAATTGGAGATATCGCTATAATCAAGATCCCTGACGAGTTAGTAGACGATAGGAGGTTTATATTCGCCAGGGAGATTATAAACTCATTCCCCTATATCAAGGTGGTCTACAGGCAGGTAGAGGGAGTAGAGGGGTTATTCAGACTAAGAAGGTTGGAACACCTGGCTGGAGAAGAGAGATCTACAACTATATATAGGGAGCATGGGTCTAGATTCTGGGTCGACGTTGAGAGGGTATACTTCTCACCCAGACTATCCTATGAGCGTAGGAGGATATCAACGCTAGTCTCAAAAGGTGAAAGAGTCCTGAACATGTTTGCCGGTGTAGGAACATTCACAATCCACATAGCAAAGAAGGGAGCCAAGGTCTATAGCATAGACATAAACCCATACGCCATATCCCTACACCTTATAAACAATAGGTTGAACCGTGTTGAGGACAAGATATCCACTGTATTAGGGGACTCCTCGAAGGCTTCAGAATACGTTGAAGATGTAGACAGGGTGTTAATGCCACTCCCGGAACTGGCAATCAAATACATACCCTATGCATTACCCCTCCTAAAAGATGGCGGATGGATGCACGTATACCTACACACCAGATACTTGGATGATGAGGAGGAGGCCCTGAGGACCTCCGAAGACTTGGTATCAAGGAATATAACAGACCTCGGTTGGAGAATACTGACAGTAAGAAGCAGAGTAGTGAGAGAGGTAGCCGTCAGGACAGCACAGGTAGTGGTTGATGTAGAGGTAAGTAGATGAGGTAATGATTTATAACCATTATAATCACTATTTATAATTAACCAAAGGTGATAAGGGGGAATATGGATAACTGCCCGGTGTGTGGATTACCCAAGGACCTATGTGTCTGTACAACGCTGGATACAGAACTTGAAAAGATCAAGATACGTGTAGAAAGGAGACGTTATAATAAGCCAGCCACCATTATAGAAGGAATCGATGGGAAACACCATAACCTAAACGAGATTGCAAAGAAGCTAAAGAGAACCCTAGCCTGTGGAGGGTCAGTAAAGGATGGAAAAATAATATTGTTGGGTGACCATAGGGCGACGCTACCAGAAATACTGAGTAAACTGGGATTTACAAAGGAACAGATCGAGGTTTTATAGGTTGAGAACGATGATCCGGATAAAGGTATGCCCCATATGCGAGTCCAGAAATCTAAGGTTATCATCTACATTTGATGGCTGGCTCCTCCCAGAACAGTATATATGCGGGGACTGTGGGTATAGAGGACCGATATATATGGAGATACAGATTGACGAGAGTGACTCAGATGAAGGAGACTAAAAAGATCATAGATTACGCGATTGCAGCCATCTACATAATCAACGTATCATTTATATCATCATATATATTGTCGATTCTCAAAGGTATAGAGGGGGTCGAACTCAGCATAGAAGGATTCCCGATATATATCGGCATCGTCCCATTAGTGATACCAGCTCCCATGACTGGCACAGATCTAGCCCTCATCCTCGTAGGCCTATATGCAGCCATGTCCGTATACGACTCGATAAGAGAAGTCGATGGAGATAGACCGATAACGAAGATGTTCCTCCTGGGGACAGCTAGTCTAGTAGCCATCCTAATCATAGAGGCCATCCAGTCTAGGTTCGGGATAGAGACTGGCATGCTGGAGGTAGATAGTGACTATGTATTCTTCCTCTCAGCGATGCAGGCGCCGATAGCCGAGGAAATAGGGTTCAGGCTAATGATCATAGGCTTAATCTCCCTCCTACTCACGAATCCAAACGACGGATGGGAGACACTTACAGGAGCATTCCTACATCCATACAGCGTCCATAAAGGGAAGAGAGAGATTAAAATCCTATATACAATTGCTGTTCTACAGGCCGTCTTGTTTGGAATGGCTCATCTACTAGCGGGTGGAGGATGGGATGTAGGGAAAGTCTCCACAGCATCCATCGCTGGAATATATCTGGGATACCTATTCATAAAATACGGTCTGACCACCGCCATATTAGGCCATGCATTTTACAACGTCTATCTACTCTCCATGGGGTATGCCAACACACCTACCCTCCCTGTAGATCATATGATTTCAACCTACTCCCTCATACTATTCATCGCCACTCTAATAGTAGGAGGGTTATATCTGATATACCTAGCCTATAGCTTCTACAGGGGTTGGACTGGAAGTGGTAAAATACAGGTTGACGAACTACCTAATCTGCCCTGAATGTAGGCATACGCCGTTAAGCCTCAACGTCATAGAGAAGACCTATCATAAAAATAGGGATATAGATGTAAAGCCATGTGACTTCTACTGCGCATACCTAGATAAGAGAGAGGGTGATATAGAGAACCCCCCATGCAGAGAGTGTATGAAGTATGAAGTTGTATACGGATACTTCCTATGCAGCAAATGTGGAGAGTGGTATCCAATCATAGATAAGATCGCGATAATGCATAGAGGGAAGTATAGGCCTAGGAAGGCGATCATAGAATTCATAGAAAAGTATAGGGATATGATCCCGGACAACCTGGTTAGAAGGGAGTTATCTCGAGAGAAGGGATAGAGGGGCGGGAACCTTCCCAGAGAGTAGGGTGAGCAGACTACCTCCCCCAGTACTGACGTAATCAAAATTATCAATCACACCTAGATTCTCCAGAGCCAACACAATATGTCCACCACCAGCAACCCTATAGATACCCCCGGATCTAGCTAGGAATTCAAGGATCTGATATGTTCCCCACCTAGTCAACTCATTCTCAATAATGCCTAGGGGCCCATTCACCATAACCCTATCAAAACCCTTCAAGACATCGATATAATACTCCACAGTCCTACCCCCAATATCCTGGGGCTCATCCCCAATAGACATCCTACCAACCGGCTTCTCAACCAACTCTCCATCCCTAACCATCCTAAAATCTCTAGGTAGGTATATACGGTCTCCATACTCCTCTATAATCTCCCTACATTCGCGAACCACAGACTGATCCAACCCACTAACCATCCTCCGAGATACCGGTTTGGGTACAACTCCATAGAGAGTTAGGAAAATATTTGCTATAGCACCTCCAAGTAGAAAAACACTATTCTCATTATCCTCCAATATCCTCCTCATCACTAGAATCTTCGTCTCAGGCTTCGCACCACCCAGGATATATGCACACTTGTCATCCGAGAATATCATATCCGAGAGGACACCTAACTCCTCCTCGACCAATGGACCAATATATGAGGGGAGGGAGTGTATAAATCCTATGAGTGATGTATGAGGCCTATGGAGGGTTCCAAACGCATCCAGTATAAAGTATTTAAAGTGTGGAGAGAGCCTCTTTACAAATATTGTATTCGAGAGTTTCGAAGCATTCCCATCCAACGTCTCTTCAGCCAGTAATCTAACATTCTCAAGGAGAAGTATCTCACCAGGCTCAAGACCCTCTATCATCTCAATAGCCTTCTCACCTATAATGTCAGACACGTATTTAAACCTATCTCCTAAGTGTCTCTTAAACCACATAGCATGTTCCTCAAGAAGTGTAAAATTATCATCCCCTACACGTCCCTGATGGGACATTAGAACCAAGGCCGACTCACTAAAAACCTTAATAGTGGTCTCAAGGTGTTTCCTAGCCTTGAAGAAACTCATAACACTACCATCCCTACCAATAGGAAGGTTTATATCGATCCTGGCAAGTATCTTCTCCCCCGATATATCTTCCAGTACATCTCTATAACTCTTATATCTAGCTGGAGAGATGGCATCCCTCACACTACCCACCTAAAGGTTAGGAGATTAGGTGTTAAGCACAACTTTAAAATTCTCTCTAGACTATATTTAAATAACCTCTATCTAACGAGGGGTATTATATGTCTAATTATAAAATCTATAAACTCATCTGATGTAGACTTAGAGAATAGCACGACAATCATATTCCTAGTTAGACCGACCACATACCCGGTCTCCCTATGCTCGAAAACCACATACCATATTAGCCCATGCCTCAAATACTCACTGTATAACTCTGTATCTGCTAGGGCCTCACCGTATAACGCCAGCTTTTTAATATTCGGGATATCCACGTTATCAAAATATATCACTCTAGTCGACTCAGGACTAGATTCGTGGAGACTCTTCAAAATCTCATGAGATGTATACGCCTCAAGAATCTTACCCCTGGATATGAAGAGTATCTCACTGAGTTCCAAGGCTATCCTGTTAGCCCTGAACTTTTTCTCAAGGATTATAAGATAGGAAGAGCCTCCATAGTCTGTGAACGCTACCTCCGCATATCTCCTCCTCGGTAGGAGACGCACATCACCAGCGACATCCATCTCAATAGGCTCGTCAAATACATATGTCCCTCTAATATAACTACCAACCCTAACAACGTCTTTGAAGAACCTCTCCAGTCTAACACCCTCCACCTCATCCACTACACGATAGTTACGCAGCTTGTCAAAAATAATCTCCTGTGGGAGCTCTTCATCAAGCCTAAAAACCTTCGCTGAGAGAGCCATCAAGCCACCACTTTAGAAGCGGACCAGAGCTTATCAAAATATGCCTTAGCAAGCTCTATCAGACTATAGTGGGTAGACCATATCGCGGTGGAATATATCTCGTCCTTATCCAATATGATGATAGCTTCCCTATCATCAGCAATCGCACCACCACCGTACATCTCCTCCCTATATCTAACCTCGGCACCAAGCCTGGTCAAGGGCATAACCTCCCTAACAAGATTTCTAGAAACTAGAACCCTTATCCTAGGCCTATTCCTCAACACAGTGGATGTATCAGCCAGCTTTGAAGAGTACTCAAACAACGTGTCAAGCCTATGATGTATAGCCAGTAACAACTCCTTCCTAGTATTCAAAATCACATCTACAATCTTCATAGATATGTTTGGCTCACCATAGAACAACAGTATATTAGGCTGTACAGAGACACTCATCTTTTCATAGAGGGGGCCAAGCTCCTTAGCAATATACTCTGCTGCCTCACTCATACTCTTCTCAAGATTCCTCCTCACTATCTCCACAGCCTCCTGAGGAGCACGTGCACTATATCTTATGGGACGCCCTACTGACGAAGTTATCCAACCCTTCTTCTCCAAGCTATTTAGAATCATATATATCTTGCTAAATGGGACTAGAGCATAGTCAGATATCTCCTTTGCAGTGAGCGGGCCTTGGCTTATAAGCAGTAGATACACCTTGATCTCGTTAGGGCTAAGCCCTAGACTCTTAAACTTATCCACCAATTCCTTAGGCAACTTGACATTCATACTATTAATAGTATTAAAAAGGTGAGAATAAAAATGTTACATATGTTAAAAGGGTAATCATCTGCTTACCCAACCCCTATCCACCATCGCTTTATAAACCCTCTCAACAGCCACAACGTATGCGGCATCCCTCATGTGTATACCCCTCTCCTTATATACGCTATAGACCCTTGTGAAAGCCCTCGTCATCATATCATCGAGCCTACTATAAACCATATCCTCATCCCAATAGAATCCGTTAATATTCTGAACCCATTCAAAGTAGGATACGGTTACACCGCCCGCATTACATAGGAAGTCTGGTATCTGGAAGATCCCCTTCTCATATAGGATAGTGTCGGCCTCTGGAGTAACAGGTCCATTAGCCACCTCGGCCACCAACTTGGCACTGATATTATCAGCATTCTCCTTAGTAATTACGTTCTCTATGGCTGCGGGAGCCAATATATCTACATCAAGCTCAAGAAGATCCTCGTTAGATATGTTATCAGCCCCCCTAAAGTCTTTGACAGACCCACTCTCCCTCTTCCACCTAAGCACCTGATCGGCGTCCAACCCATTAGGATTATATATACCTCCCTTGGAATCACTTACAGCCACGACTTTAGCACCAAGTATCTCAGGAGCTAGTTTCGCTAGGTAGTAGCCAGCGTTCCCGAATCCTTGGATAGCTATTGTTGCACCCTTAAGCTCCAAACCTATTCTAGAGGCGGCTTCCCTAATGGTGTATACCGCCCCCCTACTGGTTGCGTCTATTCTTCCCACACTCCCCCCTATTGATAGAGGCTTACCTGTTATAACACCGAAGGAGGGATCCCTCCTCCTAGATATCCACTCATACTCATCCAGCATCCAAGCCATTACCTGGGGATTTGTATAGACGTCAGGAGCGGGAATATCCGTGTATGGACTTATCACCTCGTAGACAGCCCTGACATAGCTCCTACTCAAGTTTTCAAGCTCCCTAACACTAAGTTCCTTAGGGTTTACAATAACACCACCCTTACCACCTCCATATGGTAGGCCCATAACGGCGGTTTTCCAAGTCATCCATGCAGCCAGAGCCTTCACAGTATTTAAGGTCTCCTCTGGATGGAAGCGTATACCACCCTTCGTAGGCCCGAGAGCCCAGTTATACTGAACCCTAAACCCAGTGAACACCTTCACAGACCCATCATCCATCTTGACAGGGACAGACACCTCAAGAATCCTCATGGGCCTTCTGAGAAACTCAAGAGCCTCCTCAGATATATTCATGTATTCACTGGCTCTATCAAGCTGTTTAATAGCCACCTCAAAAGGATCTTCACCAGTCAACTCATATCCACCCCGCATCTAAACATCTAGGTTAAATGGTTAATCATCCAATATAGGGAACAACATATATTATCCAGAGATTTAAACCAAGGGGTTTATCTAGAGATAAATTGGAGATTAATTATATATCTACAGGAGGTGTGAATAGGGGTTTGCCCCTGATAACGAGGCTAAAAAGATATATAGACTATATAAGGATATCCAACGCCAATGAAGTGGCTAGGAGATACTTCGTAATAAACAGCTTTGATGGAACCGTTACAGCTCTCGGAATAATTTTAGGAGCTTTAATAGCTAATATACAGTACCCTGGACAGGTGATAGATGTTGGGGTTGCAACAGGATTAGCATTACTAATATCAGGAATAACAGGGACAAGTATAGCTGAGGAGGCTGAGAGGGATAAGATCATCCGTGAGCTGGAGGCGTCTATGTTAACCGATATGAGGAACACGATCTTCGAGAAGGCACAGAGATTCGCAATATTATATGTGGGTATAGTAGACGGTGTTAGCAGCTTTCTATCAGTTTTAATCGCGTTGGGACCAGTCTTTGCATCAGCATTTGGATTCATCGACTTGAGCCTTGCTCTCCAGACATCGATAGTTGTATGCCTTATATACCTCGGAGTCCTAGGCATATTTATCGGTAGCTACGCCAAGAGAAGCATCTTGAAAGAGACGCTGAAGCTAATAGGTATAGGGATATTAACCACTATCGTTGTGACTATACTACTATACCCAACGTAGTATTTAACAGTTATTAATGCATAAAAATAGATTTTAGGTGAGAATACGGGGTGGAGGAAGACTCCGATAACAAAGTTAGAATAACTTATCTAGTCCTTGACGTCTTGAAACCTCACAGGCCAACAATAGTCGAGCTAAGCAGATACCTAGCCGAGAGAATCAATACAATAACCACAGTGAACACAACAATCCTAGAGATTGACCAGGATACGGAGAGTATAAAGATGGAGATATACGGTGAAAACTTAGAGGTTGACATGATAAAGTCTGTGTTAAGAGAGTATGGAGCCAGTGTCCATAGCGTGGACGAAGTGACCGTGGAGAAATAGGTTTGAGATGAAGCTAGATCCTCGGCTAGATAGACTCTTACAGGAGAAGGGATTCAGAGAGTTCACAGAACCCCAGAGGAAGGCGTTAGAGCCGATTCTACAAGGAGAGGATACCCTTATAATCGCCCCAACAGGGAGTGGAAAGACGGAAGCAGCCTTAATACCCATATTTAACATCATGTTGAGAGACCCTGGAGACCCGATTCAAGCAATATACATAACTCCTCTGAAAAGCCTAAACAGGGATATAGTGGATAGAATGATATGGTGGGCGACCAAACTAGATTTCACAGTTGCGGTTAGACACAGCGACACAACGGGTAGGGAAAGGAGGAGGCAGAGTTTAAACCCACCACATATATTGATCACAACTCCAGAGACGTTTACATACCTACTAAACACCAGAAACTTCAGCAGATACATGGATAATACGAGGTGGGTGGTAATAGATGAGCTACATGAGCTGATACCAAGTAAGAGGGGGGTACAGTTATCAATAGCCTTGGAGAGGCTTAGGAGGAGAGTGGAGAAGATACAGGTTATAGGGTTGTCAGCAACCATAGGTAATCCAGGTGAAGCCCTAAAGTACATAACTGGAGACAAGGTGGGAGGCTCCATAGTCAGGGCAGATGTGGAGAAAAAGTACGAGATAAACATTGAATATCCATCGCCAGAGGAGGTAGACACATCCATTGCAGAGAGGCTATATACCTACCCCGAGGTTGCTGCCAGGGTAAGGCACATCGTGGAGAGAATTACAAGGCATGGAAAGACACTGGTATTCACCAATACCCGTCCAATGGCCGAGATACTTGGAAACAGGATACTATTATATACTGGAGAGGCCAAGATAGCTGTACACCATAGTTCCATAGGCGCCGACTATAGAATCAGAGTAGAGAATCTATATAAAAGGGGGGTTCTAGAGGCAATTGTATCCACGAGCTCACTAGAACTCGGGATCGATATTGGGGACATCAGATATGTCATCCAATACGGATCACCAAGACAGGTATCAAAGCTTATACAGAGAATTGGTAGGAGCGGACACTGGATAGAAGAGGTCAGTAAAGGGGAGGTCGTGACACTAGACCCCCTAGACACGTTGGAGGCTATAGCAATCAGGAGATTCTCACGCAATAATAGGGTTGAGAAGCTACAGATACTTGACAAGCCACTGGACGTATTAACACATGAGTTGGCGGGTATGCTAATAGCCCATAAAAAAATCAAGATATCGGAGATAAAGGATGTTCTTAGCAGCTCAACATATTATAAGACGTTATCTGAGGAGGAGTTGAGGAGCCTCATAGAATATGTAGGCACTACAGTCAAGATATGGAGACTCGATGGAGATCATCTAAGACCCCTAGACTTTAGGAAGCTATATAGATACTATTTTAACAACCTATCCATGATACCAGATATAAAACAATATCCAGTCATAGACGACACTACAGGTAGAGTAGTGGGTGTGTTAGACGATGAGTTCCTAGCCGTGTCTGGAGAGGAGGGTGTAAAGATAATCCTGGCGGGGAGACCTTGGAGAATCATACAGATATTTAATGAGAAGGTGTTTGTCAAGCCTGAGGAAGATATAATAGGGGCGGTGCCAGACTGGATAGGTGAGGAGATTCCAGTCCCATACGAAGTAGCTAGAGAGATAGGCAGGATTTTAAGGCGGTTTAAGGAGCTTACCCTTGGAAAGGGGTTTATGGAGGCTATCGACACACTATCTAGGGAGCTTAGAGTCCCGAAGAACGTAATCCTCCAGGCACTGGAGCCCTTCAAGATAGAGTTGGACAAAGGACATGAGATACCCACAGATAGGGATATTGTTATCGAGACCCATAACTCGAGAATAATTGTAAACGTGTTTGGAGGTACAAATGGAAATAGGTCTTTAGAATCATATCTAGTCAACCGGCTAAAAAGTACTTACGGTATTGACCCTAGACACACATCCGACCAGTACCGCATAATCCTGGAAAACCCACTTCTAGAGATAGAGCATGTGTTAGAGATACTTAAGAATCCGGTAGAGGTATTAAGACACATACGGGAGGAGATACCTTCAACAGGGATATTTAGATGGAGGTTCCTAAATGTAGCCAAGAGGATGGGATTGATATCCAAAGACGCAGATATAACAAGCAGTGTACTAAACACTATGATAGAACATAGTAGGGGTACGCCACCATATATAGAGGCTTATAGAGAGACTTTAAAGAAGGATCATGATATAGAGGCCGCGGAACAGATACTCCAGGATATATCAACTGGAGAGTTCATACTACACATATATAGAGACTATATATCAAGATATACAAGTGAATCCATGAAGTACAGCGATATACCTATGGAGGGGCCTAGGGAATCACGATACCAGATGCTGGAGATACTGGCTACCAAGGCGAAGATATTGTCAACATACCTCTCATACGCATGTCTAAGATGTGGAGAATACTTTGGAGAGGCGAGGCTACTAGATATACCTGAACCCCACAACTGTAGAATATGTGGCTCAGACGAAATCGGATATACAACATCAGATGTAGATAAGGTTGTAGAGACACTGTATAAACTATTAAGAGGGGATAAAAGAGGGGCTATACTTAGGGAGCTGAGGAGAACGTCTAGACTATGGAAGAAATATGGGAAGGCGGGCGTATACGCCTATCTAATAGGGGGCCTGACAAACGGGGATATTGAGAAGGCACTCTCCATAGAGCCTAAGATAGGGGATAGGCTCACTAAGATCCTTCTCGAGATGAGGAGGATGAGGCTCCTCCAACGGATAGGGTCTTCCCGGTAAGAATTGCGGATAGCCTATCTAAATCCATCTCTAGATAGGTTCTCAAACCCAGCCTAAGCTTGTCTCCATCCTCCTTCAAGTAACCCATTCTAATAAGCCTATTTAATGAACGCTCAACCCTATGCTCAGGGAGCTTCGTAGAGGCTATATCTATAATCTCCTTCCTATCAACCTCTAGAGAGTCTCTAGAGAGGATGAGGGATAGAGCTATGGCTAAAACCGCACCCTCATCAATCCTAAAGGGAAGCTGCTTCAGCTCCTCGTGTACAGCGGTCCTCATAGGGACAACTAGAAAGTGTTTAACCTCCTTATCACCCTCCTTAAGGACAACCTCCTTAACCTCCAGTCCTAGCCGCTCCAACTCCGAGTTTAAACGGTTGATCACATCCATATAGTCTCTCCCAAGGTACTTCTCCAACTCCCACTCCCTAACCCCGGGATACCGCCTCCTCCTAACCATGAGAAGGTAGGCAGCCCGCAACAACTTTCTATCCTCCATCCCTAACCACCAAAGGTATTGATACGGGATTTATAAACCGCCTCCTCTCTCGGAGAACCCTTATAAATACTCTCTCCCCAACCCTATCTACATATATGTCTACATATCCTTCGGAGGCTAAGAGACTTATTATATAGGCTTTATATACGTCTCCATCGACTACAGACGCATATTCTATCCAGTCACCACCATACTTAGCCAGTAGATCACGATGTAGCCTAAACATCTCATCCCTAACATCAGCCTCAATAAGAGGATCTCCCTCTACCCATGCCTCCCTCCCCCCACCCACATCCAACTCAAACCTCCGAATCGACCTGAAATACGTCAGTGCATCACCCAATAGAGAAGGGTCCATCTCATACACCTCCACAGGAGGCCTGTAGACTGATCTCACAATCGAGTATAGCTCCTCCAGATTAAGGGCTAGTAAAGCGGTCTTAACCAGCAGCTGATCAAGCCTGAAACCCTCTATAGAATTCCGAATCCTCTCCTTCTGTATAGATAGTATGACTGCAAGCCCCTTCACAGCCTCAACATCCCTCTTCAAAAGATCTAGATCCACACCCTCTATATCCACCTGTCTGATGAAGTCTAGCAGTGTAGATATATCCACATCTAGTGGGTCTATAGCCCCTTCAACGACCTTCCTACTCAGATCTATAATCCTATCATAATACTCTCTACTCATAGAGCTTCACGCCAGAGATGTTCTCAACCTTCTGTACAAGTATTACACGGGCATCCCTCAAATAGTCCCCGATATATCCAGGCGTTATAACTAGATACTGCACACCCAATCTTGATATATAGTCTACCATTAGCTCCATAACCCTAGCCCTATTCCTAGGATCCATATGGACATCGAACTCATCAACAGCTCTAAATGGGCTCTTTATAAGGCCCTGCATAGCCAGTAGGAAAGACATGGCTGCCACAGTCCTCTCACCACCGCTCTGCCTATATGTATCGAGGAGCATCGGCTCTCCACCTCCAAAGCCTACATATATCTCGAGACGGGCACTATCGATATCGTCTGCATCCTCAACCCTAGCATACCCAGTAGCCCCAAATCTAGATAATATCTCGTTGAACTCTTCAGAGACCTTGGAGACCATCCCAGTAAGCTCATCCCTCCACCTCCTAATCCTCCTCTCAAGCTCCTGGTACAACGCGTCCCTATTGGCAAGGATCTCATCCAACTTAGCCTTGTACGACTCATATAGTTCCCTATAGTACTGGTAGGTGGCTACAACCTCCTCATCAACATCTCCATACCTCTCTAGAACCTTCTTGAGAGACCTAATCTCCCCCAGAAGCTCATTCACAGACTTATCTGTCTCTATACGGGGGTATCTACCAGCCTCCAGCTTTAGCTCCCGCAACCCCCCCTCCAACTCCACCACCTTCTTCTCAAGCTTCTCCAACTCAGACTTCAAAACCTCTATACGGTAGCTGTCTACAGCCTCAGAAGCCCTCAAATCCCCATACCTCATTCTCGACATATCTAATCTCTCAATCAACTCATCAATATACTCTTTAGGAGTATAGCCAGCCTCCAATATAATGTCCCTCACCTGCTTAAGATAATGGTTGAACTCACGTGTAACCTCCTCCAGCGACACTCTAACCCTCTTCAACTCTACCTCCAGATCACCTACCAAGTCCCTCCTAACCCTAATCTCGTCATAAACCTTATTCAACTCATCCTCTAGACTCCTGACCTTGGCCCACATATACATAGCAGTAACTCTATCAAGCTCCTTCAACAACGCCTCCTTCTCAACCCACTTATTATACATATCCCTCCACTTCCCCATCGACGACTCTATATCCCTAAACCTCCTCCTAACAGCTTCCTCCTCAGACGCTATCTCCCTCAACCTCTCCCTAGCCTCAACAATCCTCTTCCTCAGACCCTCCATGCCAAGAGCCTCCTCGAATAGCCTCACCTTCTCCCTAGAATCTATATAGTTAAAGCTCTCTATCATGTTCTGATGCATGATGATCAAAATATTATCAGGGTTTATACCCACACTCCTCAATAAATGGTTTACCTCCGCCCTTGAGGAGGATCTATAGTTCACCTCATAAATATAGTTTCCGTCAGACCGTATAATCCTCGTGAAGACCACATCATCACTCCTAATCCCTGGGAAAGGACGTCTACCATTCACGGGAGAGTTATCCATTACTATAGACACCCTAGCTATATCCCTACCCATCCTTATCAAGTCAGAAAGGCGTCTACCCCTCTCAGTATGGCTCTGACCCATAGCCACGGATATACCCAGTAAGATAGTTGACTTTCCCGCCCCATTTGGACCAGTAATAATGTTTAAACCCTTCGCCAGAGGGATTCTAGAATACTCATAAGACATGAAGTTCTCAAGAACCACCTCCTTAATATACGTCATCCAGATTCTTCACCCACCCTGCCCATAATATAGTTCATCCCTAATCATCTCATAAAACATCTGAGGCGCCTTCATATAGGATGCGAAGTTCATAACCTTCCAACCCAACTCATCAAAGCCATCTATACTCTTAAGTATATCCAAATATCTACGGTCTCTTAGAAAATGATGCTCTAGAATCAACACCTCCAGCTCCTCCATCCTCAGTATGTTAGAGATATAACCCAGTGATGATGCCAGGGCCTCCTCACCAACCTTATCCAAATAAGTTGGAGGGCCATCTAGGATAAGGATTTTAGGTCTCTTCCCAAGAATATACTTATATGGACCATCATACATAGGCCCCTCCACATCACTGGAGTAGAGAAGGGATTCATCACCACACTCTATATAGACCATGACCACATACCCCAGCCTCGGATTCTCACCGTGGTAGAATGGAGGGCTAAACTCTATATAGACATCACCATAGTATAGTTTACTCCCATCAGCCACATGCACACTATCAAGGTCAACCCCCTCCTCCCTCATCCTACGCATAAAAAACCTACTCCTCCTAATCTGGCTTGGATTGATGAAGTTATAGGGATCCTTAATAAAAACATCCTTCCCACCATAGACCTCATACACATACTCCCTAGGATTATGGTGGTCGTAATGATAGTGGGTAACGACGACTATATCCGATGACGAGGCATTCCTCACTATATCCCTCCACTGCCTATCCATGACATACCTCTCAACAGGATGTGGAGGTAAGCCATATCTCCTAGGCCCCAAGGCAACCCCAGGATCTATAAAGACCCTAAGACCATCCACCTCCACATATGTAGCCATCCCCCTAGTACCAAGGCTCTCCCCAGAGAAGAAACGGATATACATACATTAAGAAGTATTATATCCAATAATGTAAAAACAGGTTGTATGGAGAGGGGTATGGATGTACTAATTCTAGTGAGAAACCTTACCGAAGAGGAGAGGAGAGATATTATAAAAGCACTAGAAGATTTGGCCACCCCAGTATTTATAGATGACCCCGAGATAGATGATAAGGCGGAGAACGCTATAGCAGCACTCGTATCAACAGCAAGACACCCCAGGGTAAAGGGGATTCTAACCAGGGCGAGGAACCTGAAGTTTATACAGACATTAGCCGCCGGTGTGGATAACATACCATTTAAAGACCTCCCAGAAAACATTGTTGTAGCATCAAACTCGGGGGCTAACGCGGAGGAGGTGGCCGAATTCACTGTTGCCCTGATCCTAGCATCTATGAAGAACATCGTCGCCCTAGACAGAGGGATGAGAAACGGAATATGGTGGGGACCAACCCCTCGACTCATCAAGGGATCGAAGATAGTGATAGTAGGCTACGGAAACATAGGGAGAGAAGTCGCTAAAAGGTTGAGGCCATTCGACCCATATATAATAGGGGTAAGTAGAAACCCTGTGAAGGATAAGTATATAGATGAGGCGGTTAAAGCCGATAATTTAGAGGAGGTTCTGCCAGTGGCTGATATAGTAGTCGTGACACTACCACTCACCAAGAACACCTACAGGCTCTTCGATGAGAAGAAGCTGAACCTTCTAAAAAAAGGTGCTTTAATAGTCAATATTGGGAGGGGTGATGTGGTAGATGAAGATGCATTGTTTAGAAGATTATCGGAAGGAGATATGTCTGCAGCGTTAGACGTGTGGTGGGTATATCCCAAAGCCAGGGGAGAACCCACATTCCAGAACAAACCCTTCCACCTTATTGAGAACCTAGTGATGACCCCACATACAGCGGGATCCTGGCCTGGATTCAGGAGGAAACTCATCAACAATGCTCTGGAGAACATGAGGCGATTCCTAGTGGGGGAGACCCCTAGAAACATTGTGGCTAGGGAGGAATACATATGAGCAGGTTAATTCAGAGATTCGACCCATGGAAAAGCCCCCTATGCACATGCCCACCAAAATATAGCCTAAATCCATATACAGGATGTGTCTTCAGCTGCAGATACTGCTATATAACAAGCTATATACCCAATGGATTCACACCAAGACCCAAAAAGAAGATTATGGAGAGGCTAGAGAAGGATTTGGACTCCCTAGAAGATAGGTATCCTATAGCGGTAGCTTTCAGTACAGACCCATACCAACCCCTTGAAACTAAATATCAGTTCACACGTGAGATACTCAAGATACTGAGGGAGAGGGAGGTTCCAACATTGCTAGTCACTAAATCCCCCCTTATACTTAGAGACATCGACTTACTCCTAGAGATCGATGTAGTGGTATCAATGACTATAACAACACTCCACAAGTATAAGGCTAGGAAGATAGAAGGGAATGCACCCAATCCAATGGCTAGACTAAAGGCACTTGAGAAGCTATCCAGGGATATCCCCACAGTAGTCAGGATAGACCCAATAATACCAGGCATAACAGACGATATAGAAGATCTGAGACACATCATCACAAGCGTATCCACAGCAGGGGCTAAACATATAGTATCATCAATCTACAAAGCTAAGCCAGATAATCTAAAGAGAGTTATAAATGCATATCCCGAATTCAGACATATATATAGGCGCCTCTACAACGGGCCAAGAATATCTGGATACATATATGTAAACCCCACCTATTCAAAAAACGTCTTGTCAATGGTGAGGAGGGAGGCGTTAAGCCATGGCCTAACCTTCAACACATGTAGAGACGGCCATGAATATCTAGACACAAGAGGAACATACTGTGATGGAAGCCACTTATTAAGGAATAGGGTGGAGTGGTAGCCCCGCCCGGATTCGAACCGGGGTCACCGGGGATCTCCTCCCCAGATCCAGAGCCCTCCACCCCCTCAAGGGGTCGGCATGCTCGGCCGCTACACCACGGGGCTATCTATCCTCCTCTAGAATAGGATTATATCGGAAGAGCCAATTTAAATGTTACATGGTGCAGAATGGATGTGAAGAAGATCTTAGCCTTCGTAGTAAACCCAATAGCCGGCATGGGTGGAGCAGTGGGGCTTAAGGGTACCGATGGACTCTATAGAGAGGCTATCGAGAGAGGGGCCAAACCAGTCGCCCCTAGAAGAGCATATAGATATCTAAACACATTGAAGAAACTAGGGGTAGATGTGGAGTTTATAGCCCCATCCGGCGAGATGGGAGGCATTTACCTGAGTAAAACAGGTTTCAGACATAGGGTAGTATACCACCCAAGACACCCAACTACACCTGATGATACGGTGGAGTTTATAGAGATAGCGTCAGATGCAGATGCAATAGTATTCCTTGGTGGAGACGGGACCGCTAGAGACGTATGTAGAGCCAAACCTGACAAACCAGTCATTCCAATACCCTCGGGAGTAAAGATGTTCAGCCCATGCTTCGCAATATCTCCCGAGGCTGGAGCTATACTAACCAGAGACTATTTAATAGGTGGTGCAGATACACAACCATGCGAGGTAATAGACGTGGATGAAGAGCTTTATAGGAAAGGGATACTAGAGCTTAGACGATACTGTAGCCTCAAAGCGGTAAAACACCCAAGTTACGTACAGGCGGGGAAACAACCAACTACAAAGTCGGAGGAGGAGCTCTATAACATCGCACAATATATTATAGACATGATGGATCCAAACACGTTTTACGTGACAGGCCCTGGAAACACGGTGAAGACCATCCATAAAGCACTAGGCCTTAGATATACACTGTTAGGGTTCGACGTAATAAAAAACAAGAAGTTGGTAGACACAGACATAGATGCAGCTAGGCTAATGCGCTATGTATTAAGAGGAAAAACAAAGATAGTGATCAGCCCCGTTGGAGGTTCAGGCTTCCTCTTAGGACGTGGTAATCAAGTCATAACCCCCAACATCCTATCAAAATTATCTGTAACCCACGACCTGATAGTAGTCAGTACTAGAGACAAGCTTCTAGGCAGAGATTGTCTATATATCGATCTAGAAGATCCGAGACTCATATCTAAGTTCCCAGACACTCTTAGGGTTGTAGTAGGATATAAAGAGTATTACGTGGCTAGAATATGTAAAGATATAGATGGGTTAGTATAACTCATACCTACTCACTAGGTAAACCGAGATTATCAATAGTACTGGCATCAATATATAGAGCATCATCCCCCAATATGCTCTAGACACATATATACTAACCGACGTATCAGAGCCTATAATTAGACCCAGAAGATACATGTTAGGTAGGGAATCAATAAGGAAGTTCTCCGAGAATCTAATGTCTCTAGCTTCGTATGAATACCTTCTAATCACTATACCACCTTCAAAACTAGCCTCCTCAACTATGAGCATAGACTCTGTACTGTTATCCAGGGGATCCTTATACACCGATACGTTATACACAACCTTATCGTACACAGGGTTAGATAGCCTAAGTCCATATACTGTCTCCTCACCCCCTGCATCGATGGTTACGGCGGGACCCTCATCAAATGTGACTTGAGAGAATATCATTAAGCCGAATACGAAGGCAAATACCAATCTAGCTAGGGGGATTACTCCACGCTTAAGGTATATATATATAGCTAGTGGAGCGGAGAGTAGGAAGATATAACCAATGAAGCTCTTTATAAACCACAAGTTATAATTATACCCACCCGCGAAAAGTGCGTATACACCGAATACCCCAAAAATAACCGCATTGATACTTCTATACCTACTTGCGAGATAACTCCCGATTAATGATATAACGGGATAGACAGACAGTATAAATAACGATGAATTTATGAAGTCATCAGAGATCCTTACACGTCCCTCACCAAATGTGGAGTATATGCTTACATTGAATATGACGATCATGATACTCAACACTATCGAAAGTAATACAACTGTGGAACCGACAATAACCAAGGCATCCTCCTTATCACTGAACCAGGGGAGGAAACTCCTCCTAAACAACTCTCTAGTAATGGAGAAAGATGATGTAAACAAGGTAGATAACAGTATAGCTATGTACACCCCAGTATTCAAAGTGTTATCAACTGGGAAGAAGTTGTCGGGAACAAGAGTAGCCATCCCAGTTATCGACGTCCACATCAGAATGTATGAGGCCACTGCAGAGGCCCCTAGAACCCTAGATCTAGATATCCTAAACAAGTGAAACAAGAGTATAGAAGCAACCAAAACCGATAGTATAGATATATCCACTAAAGTATAGTTGAACAGCCTCGACCTACCCATATAAATAGAGTTATAGAACATTCTCAGGAAGAGGGAGACGGATAGAAGAATAATCGTTACAAACAACATCTTCTCAACTTGTTTAGCTAGCTTATCATCAGGCTCCATCCAGAGATACGTACCTATAGACCCAACTACCAGGGCTAATACAAATGAGACATACGTAGTCATTAGAAGGGGAACCCCTATCCCAAGCGTCATAGGATGCAGACCCTTCCCATCAAGAGCAACTACATCACCCAGGTATTCAAATGGAGGGTAGAACACTAGAACCAGAGGGATAGCCATAACCCCAAATAGATATGCTTCTAGACTCTTCCTAACCACCCTCCGATATAGACCCTTGAATATAGAGGACCTCAAAACCAAGAGGGCTATACCCAGTAAGAGAAGCAGGAAGTCCCATGGCGATGAATAGATGATGGTGGATACTCGCTCCAACGGAGACATGCCGGAGTAGGTATATTCAAAGACGTAGCTTACCGAGAGATCGAATGTATATAGGTAATACATACTCACTGTTATTGGCGTAGATAACCCTAGAAAAGAGAGTATGACACCAACCCTCTCGAGCCAACGCCTTCTAACATTGAAAATCTGGAGGATGTATATGTATAGCATGACGCTAACTAAACTAACTAGGTATGGCATTGACTCTACATCGGCCCGAGGAATCATGATTTTCTAACCTCCAGACTAGATATTAATCCCGACAAGACATCCATATAATTCTTATCCAAATCAAACTTGGATAATATATCTAGGGCTCGATCAATATGGCTTCTAATCAACTCCCGCGTCTTATCAATAGCAACGTTCAATGGATAACCCTCCATCAAAAAAATATTTACTATGTTGGGACCATCAACATCCATACCCACTCCTTTACCAGTAAAAATTGGTTGGCCAACCACATCTAGCACGTCATCACTCATCTGGAATGCATATCCAATCTCCCTACCTAACTCAATTGCATACCCTTTAAGCCTATCCAGACCACTCAATACAACTGAGCTCTCCAACATAGCTTTAAATACACTTCCAGTCTTCAAATCAACAAGCTTATAATACTTATCTATATCCCTCACAACCCCCATATCCAATTCAATAGCCTCTCCATCGGATAGCTTGACACCTTGAAAAGCATATATTTTAATAACGTCACACCCCAGTGTTGATAACAGATAGTTTCCATAGACTATCAGTAGATCCCCAGCAATAATCGCATACTCTACCCCAAACTTCCTATGAACGGTCTCAACACCCCTCCTAAAATTAGCGCTATCAATGATATCGTCATGGATGAGACTAGCTAGATGATAAAGTTCTGTAGCCACAGCAAGTATAGTTGCTTCCTCCTCACCAATACCGAGACTCTTAGAAAATAAGTATGTAAACACCCCCCTGACAAACTTACCTCTACCGGCAAGATGGTTAACAGCACTTTTAAGATTTAACGACTCAATAGGAACCTTATCAAGATAGTATATGAAACTATCCCTCACCTTATAGGCTGTCCCAATAATTTCATTCCTAACCTCATCAGAGACTTTAGTATTGTCCAACATATTCTCCAGTGCAATTAGGGCATCATCCATCCCATTACCACCATTAAACATACGCTTAGAATTTTTCATTATAAGATATCGAGAAAAACTATATTAATATAAGACTTTGAAGCCTAAGGTGGTGGTATAATTTGAACATAAATCTGAGCGGCCCATCCACATTCGTAGTTTCAGGAATAATCCTTCTATATATCCAGTGGAATATATACAACCTCTTTAGAGATGGATATAAGATAACGCGATCCAAACAACTAAGGGTGATAACATACGCCTTCCTCCTATTCATTCTCGCAACAACATCCATGTTAATAATCAATATATGGGCGATACTCAATCCACCCGATCTACCAGGTATCGATGAGGGTCTGTTTAGGAAGATATCTATCATGACCTACAACTCAATATTCTCGATCGGCCTACTCCTACTACTTCTATCGACAAGTGAGAAAGTGGCCATTGATAAGGATCTATCCCTAGAGATAGTTGCTATAGCAGGGATAGGAGCAACCATATTATCAATAATAGCCCAACTAACCACCAACATACAGATTATAGAGAAAGGTATACTAGCCACCAATATAATTGTACTATTAGAATCCACTTTCCTAATGTCACAATATATCTTATATTCGGAGAAGGAGGTAATAACAGGGAGACTATGGACACTAGGTATATTGATGATAATGTTCTCCAGAGGGGTAGATATACTTCCAGAGAAACCAGTTACAGAGCTATTCTTAATACTCACGGACACAGTGGCCTTCCTACTCCTATTCCTAATGAAGAAAGAGGCTGAGATACAGGTGAAGAGGTAGGTGAAGTATAGGCCTGACATAGTAATAATACTAGACATCTTAGAAGCTATTGGGGAGGAGGGTTCAATAATAAGTAGGATAGCATCATACGCAAATATGCCTATACCACGCCTAAGAGAGAAGCTAGATATTATGATCGAGAATGGATTGATCTATGAGGAGGATGATAACGGAAGAAAAGTCTACAGACTTACTGAAAAGGGTATAGAGACGATGGAGAAACTTAGGGAGACTGTATTTATGCTCAGACAGTTAGGATTAATACCTAGAGATAGCTACAGACCTTAAGGGTTCAAGAAAGACTCTATTGTCAGATGGATATCCTATGTAAAACGCATCATCAACATCATCCACCACATCATACTCACTACTGAACAGCTCCACCCTATCCGTGGATTTATTCACGACCAGGACAGGACCAAGTATGTTAATAGGCCTACCAAAATAGAGAGATATGTAGGGCCGTATATAGCCAAACAAAAGCTTTATGGCTAGAGCTCTATCTACGTAGAAGACATTATCCACAACAAGGCGCTCCAGGTTAAGAACCCCATCCGATCCAAACCCCTGATCCACGTGAATACCTATATCTGAAGCCCTATGAACCTTACTAATCAAATCCGGCTTATTCACCGTCCCCAGCGACAATACCTCGATACCAATACGCCTTCCATAGGACCTCAACACCCATGGGAAAGCGGAGTCACCCACCGTAGACACGCCAACAATAGGTTCTCTATACACCTTTACAGTCTTCACGCCTTCCTTCTCAAGCAAGTAAATATCTAGAGGGGAGTATAAACCCTCCTCCCCAAGGTGCCAAGACACATCTCTAATATAGAGTCGCTTAGCCTCACCTAATTCAAGATCACCAATGACCTCCTTAAGCTCAACCGCGTATCCTAGAAGAATCCTACTAAACTCCCCGATAACCGTATTCATAACCCTCTATACCATACTACAGACGCTCCAACATCTTGGTTAGATGGTATGAATAACCATATTCATTATCATACCAGCTAACAACCCTGACGAAGTTGCTATCAACAACCTGCGTCAATAAACTATCAAATATAGATAGATACGTATTGTTTATGATGTCACTAGACACAATCGGGTCTTCAACATACTGTAGAATCTCTCTCAATTCACCCCTTGAAGCATCTAAGAATAGATTGTTCACGCTCGACACATCGGTCTCCCTCTCCACCAAAACCTTAAGATCTATTAACGAGCCATCAGCAACGGGGGCTCTAATCGCATATGCATCTAACCTACCTTTCAACTCTGGATATATCTCAAATATAGCCTTTGCAGCACCAGTTGAGGTGGGGATCAAGTTCACAGCGGCTGCCCTAGCCCTCCTAGGATCCCTATGTATAGCATCCAAGATCCTCTGATCATTTGTATATGCGTGGACAGTGATCATCCCCCCCTTCAAAATACCCAGATTCTCATGAAGGACTTTGACTAACGGTGCAAGGGCATTTGTTGTACATGATGCCATAGACAATACCTTATGACGCTTCCTATCATATACATGCTCATTAACATATGGAATAATTGTCACATCCATATCCTTTCCCGGGGCAGATACCACGACCCTATCCACGCCGTTGACCAAGTGTAGGGAGGCAGAATCCCTATCCCTAAATAGACCGGTGGATTCCACAACTATATCCACGTCCAACTTATCCCAAGGGATCTCAGAGGGGCTCTTCTTGTTAAAAACCTCCACTTCATATCCATCTACCACTATGGATGTGTCTGAATAGGATACTTCATACCCGAGGACTCCGTGTATACTGTCGTACTTCAGTAAATGGGCTAATATCTTCACATCTGATAAATCATTGATCGCAACTACCTCCACACCATCTATACTCAACGAATGTCGGAAGACCATCCTACCTATCCGTCCAAAACCATTGATACCGACCCTAACCACATTAACCACCACATCTTTAATGCCAACATCTATATAATATAATTGGGGATAATCGTAATGATAGACCCTGAGCTCCACCTCATAACAAAGTTAATTATAAAGGGGAAGATCCTTAGATTCGGAAGGTTTAAACTATCGAATGGTTTAGAGAGCCCCTACTATCTGGATTTTACACTACTATCTTCAAGGATAGACCTTCTAAAGACACTTATTGATCTAGTGGATAAATCCATAAAGAGGAGGCTAGGCCCCATCAAGATAGATAGATACATAGGTATACTGGAGAAGGGGGCTGTAATAACTATACCACTAGCCTTAAAAAATGAGGTCCCATTTACACTCGTCTCTTCACAAGACGGGAAGATCAGAATAGGTACACTAAATATGGGGGAGGATATTCTCCTAATTGACGATATGATAAGCACGGGAAACACCATCATCAGAGTAATTAAAAATCTTAGGGAGGAATATGGAGTGGAGGTGAACCACGTATTTATAGTACTAGATAGGGAGGAGGGCGGTATGGAGAGATTGAAAGAACATGGTATAAAAGTGGAGAGGCTTGTGGGGATAAAGGAGATACTGGAGGCCCTACACAAGTTGGATGTAATAAACCAGGAGGAATATGGAGTTGTAATGGAGTATTTAGAAAATATGGGTGTACAGTAATACCGCCAGGCCTCCACCAACAAAACTTGATATAAAGTTTACCTTATGATTATCGATGTATTTTAATCCAGAGAGGTGTCTCGCCACCTCACCACAGTGAAGAGAATCCTCCACAACCCTACCACATACACTACATTCATATTTACCCTGTATAGATGCACCCAGAAAACTATCCAATACATTAGCCAATATCCCGGCACCAGCAATTGAAGCCGTCAATCTAGAGTCTAAAGACCCGTTAAACAAGTATGAAGAGAGATATGCAAAGATGAGCGCACCCGTAATGCCTCCCAAGATCCCATGTACAGTGACTCCTCCCGACAGTCCCTTACTAGTCTCAACCCAAGGCTTAACTATCAGCCTAGGCCGTCCACCTATATACATACCCACCTCAGTAGATAAAGTGTCACTAAACATCGAGTTTAGAGCTCCTAGATAGAATATCAACGCGGACTTGTCTCCTGTAACCCCATATAGAGATGCGGATAAAGCAGCCCACAGACCATTAGCTACCACGTTCTTCCAACCTCTTATACCCCCTCCACCATTCAACACCTTGGTCAACAAACTACCTACCGTAAGAAACAGGAGTAGGAGGATGAACAGCTTCCACCCCCCTAGAAATAGAACAGAGACCCCGATGGCCAAAGAAGCTATAAACCCATAAAAGTCTATAAACCTCATTCTTAGGGAGAGGATAGATACTATTAAGATAACAACCAATTTTAAAATAATGTCTGTAGATGGGTCCAACCCTAACTCACTCATCTTATAATCTTAAACAGAATGTAGTAGGATATAAGTAAGGCTACCCATATATCTCGTCTATCTTTTCGAGGCTTATTAGAAGATCCTGCTCAAACCTCAACCTAGATATCCCAAGTATAATATGCTCCTTCTCAGCAATCTTAACCGCCAACTGATCAATACTCTTTGGCCCGTGTAGAACAACCATTCTAGGCTTCAAAGGATACACCCTCACAGCCACGAGGGGAGACCGGCCTGTAGATACATTAGTAAATATTAGTGCCCTCTCCGTAGACCTACCAAATATCTTATAATATACACTCCCACTCATGGATAATATGGCGGCAACACTATCCAAGACCGTATAGCCATAGAGCTCAAGATCCTCTAACCTATCCCCACCAACCAAGACCTCAACATTAATCGCCTCAACCAACTTTTCAGCTGGGAATGGCTCTAGAAAGTCTTTTAACTTAAGGATCTCCCTTCCAAACTCTAAAGTCGAGTATCCACTAGCCAGTAAATCTAGTATCTTACCCCCCCTTGACATGTCAATCTCAATTAGAGACTCCACATATCTCTTTATGAATCTAGCCCCCGGACTCTTCTTAGGGTCATTCTCATACTCCGATAAGACCGATGAAGATATGTTCATAAACTTAGCAAGATCTACCTGGGATACGTTGAAGAACATTCTCCACCTCCTCATGGCCCCGCCTATATCGTCGGAAGCAAGGATATCGCCAAATATCTTCTTCTTTAACTCAGTTATCGACTCCTCCGACATCCAAGTTCACAAAAAATTATCTAAAGCATAATGTTAAAAAAGATTTAGATTATTACCTATCAATATTCCTCCCTAGCCCTCCTCTCACTATATCCTCCTATCCTCACTATCCCATAATGCACAGCACATGAGACACAATAATACTTTAGTATTGGTGTAGACATTATGACAGCTCCCTGCTTCTTAAGCTCCTTGGCCAGTTGAGGATCAACAGGGGTCATCCTCCTCTCCACCTTAATAGCTTTATCCCGAGGTATTCGTTTACCACAGTTTGAACAGTATACATACTCCTCCCTACCCTTTCTACTCTTACCCTTTTTCCTACCCCTATTCTTACGTTTAACTGGCATTCGAGGACACCACGTAAAATATGTGGGTCATAATATAAAAAGGGTGAGGCATACATCACCAAGTTACCTCCCGGTATCTCCACTCAATCACATCACCCTCCACTACAGTGGTTTGCTTAGCCCCTCTCTGCGACGCTTCTCCATTAACATACAACAGCCAGAATAATCCACTCGACTCACCTGTAACCTCCCCACATACACCCCCAATACAATTTATGAATACATCGTTGAACTCGGGATACTCGGTGTAGTCAATATCAAGTCCAGATGCTAGTAACAGGTCAAAGACAGTGTCATTCTCACCATAGACTACTAGAAACTTAAAATACTTCGATGTACCGTTCCCGAAATCCACGACAAGGCTTACATACCCACTGTTCAAGTCTAGTCTAAGCCTATCCAGAGCCTCTGTGTAATTGGCTAAGAGAGACTGATAACTCTGGTTAAGATTAGATAGAGAGGAGTTGATAACCTTAATAAGGTTTCTCGCCTTCGAAACCGTCTCCTCAGCAGAAGCCAGTTCCTGTCTAAGCCTCTGGTTATCCACCTCCAAGTCGACAGCCAACATATAGAAGTATCCAACACCTATCGACGCAAACAGGGCCCATATAAATAGGACAGCTGACAACACCCTATACACGTTAGACAAAACCAACCACCTCCGACAATCTAAACCTCCTTATAGACTCAACCAAGAGGATGAACATGAGACTAGATGAGAACTCATGAACAGGACCCATGGGGTAAGGGATGCCCAGGAAGACTATCGGAATGAATAGATTCAGTATACTAATCAGGGGGTCGACGCCAAACCATATGACTGTAGCTACACTCGTCCCAACATCATATAGCAAGACAGATAGATATGCGATTATGAATAGGGTAAGCCTATCCGGAGAGACCTTTCTACAAATCCATCCTGAGACCCCCACTATACCCATAAACAGAGATGTAAATACCGTCCATGGACCGACCCCAATATAAAGGTCACTGACAAACATGGTAAGAAAACCAACTAGAAACCCCGATAGAGGTCCACCTAAATATCCAGACATTAGTGAGAAGGGAGCAACGGGGGCAACATTTGGAAGTATGGTGAAGGCAAGCCTACCAATCACGCCAAGCGCTGTAAATATCCCCATATAGGCTATAAGCAGTGACTTCCTAGGCATCTCTAAAAACCTTTAGGATAAAACATCCTAAATATAAAGGAGGAAATTTAACTATGTGGGGAGGTATCATCTAATATTTGATATGCCGGTTAAAGTAGGTGTATGCGGTTTCCCAGTCCGGAGAGAGGTATTGTTTCAAAGCGTGGACGTGATAGAGGTTCAGAGAACATTCTACCAAATTGAGAAACCGTCTAAATACTCGAGGTTAAGAGCTGAGACGCCCCCACACATAGATTATACTGTTAAAGCATGGCAGGGAGTTACACACAAAACTATAAGCCCCACATGGAGAAGATTTAAGGGTGAGCTGGAGGGGAATCCAAAGAACTATGGAGGTCTTCAGCCCACCAAAGAAGTATTAAAATCTTTCAGACATACACTGGAAATTGCCTACTCACTTAAGGCAACACTGATACTTCTACAGTTGCCTCCAAGTCTAAAGTGGGAAGACTATATGACTGATACATTAAGAGTCTTTTCCGAAGAGAGTGGTGTCAGGCTAGCAATAGAACCTAGAGAAGAGAGTTGGTTTAGGAAGAAGGTGCTTGATTTTCTCAGGAAGAATAGGTATATATTGGTGACAGACCCCTTCAACAGGGGAGTGGTGGATATCGACCCAGAAATCATCTACCTCAGACTACACGGGATTGGAGGCTATCGATATAGGTATAGCGAGAACGACCTTAAAAGGCTCTACAACATGATCAAGGGTAAAACAGATGTTAAAACCATATACATTCTGTTTAACAACCTCGATATGTTTAGAAACGCCGTTGAATTCAAAAAACTAGTGGCTAGTAGAGAATAAACCCCTAATGATTAAGCCAAGGACCTCTATAAAATCATCAACTGTCACATGAAAACACCCATTTTCACTTATTTTCTCACATGTTTTCAAAAGTAACTCTTGAGTGAGTAGTATAGAGAGATTAATATCCCTGGTATATGCATACAAACCGCTTAAAACACCGGACACCACATAACCCATGCCATACCTTGTAGGCCAACACTCGTGACTAACCGATGACACTTCCGACCCTCTCAGATAAATCGAGACGCCACGTAATCTCTTCAACACAACAATATATCTAGATAGGTCGATCCCCAACTCTTCATTAAACAGCATCCTAAACTCCCCCTCGTGGGGAGTGATTACGATATTATCCCAGTTAACATCCGAGTTCAATACCTCAGGATATAGAGAGCCTGAGTCGAGAACCATACCTATCCCCCGACCATCCAACGAATTAACTAACTCAACAATATACCCCCTTTGACCTGTAAACCCAGGTCCTAGGTGGAAGATATCAGCCCTAATCCTCCTCCTATCAATCAACTTCTCTATTCTCTGAACAACCCCCTGAGTTATCTTAAAGTCCGGGAGAGGAATCACACTAATGGTTAGACTATCTATACACCTGAGCCTGGTCAACTTCTCCGGAACCAATAAATATATAGAGTCAATCCCTATCCTAGACGCGGAAGACGCCGCAATGATAGGAGGATTATAACTTAAGTATCCTCCACCAACAATAGCTAGCCTACCCCTATCACCAAACTCGTTATAATCTAGTTTCTTCAGGATATCAAGAGACACATCCGACAAACCACTACTCATTGAAATTAAATATAGAGACAATCACATTCTAAATATATTTGGTAGGTATGACAGACGATTCTTCAAGAACCGTAGAGGAGAAGCTTCCTGACAAGAAGGAGAAGATGAGTGAGTGGTTTAATAGAGTACTTCTAGAAGCCGAAATTGTAGATATAAGATATGGGGTCAAGGGCTTCATAGTGTATATGCCATATGGAATGTCTATAATGAAGAAAATAATCAAATTATATGAACGTGAGCTTGAAGATACTGGACATAAACCCATCCTATTCCCCGTTGTCATTCCAGAGTCTAACCTAAGGAAGGAAGCTGAACATATCAAGGGTTTCGAAGGCGAGGTATTCTGGATAACACATGCAGGTTATACAAGACTGGAGGAAAAACTAGTTTTAAGACCTACTAGTGAGACGGCTATTTACCCATTATACAGTCTATGGATAAGCAGCTATAAAGACCTGCCCTTAAAAGCATACCAGACTGTAGCCGTATATAGATATGAGACCAAAGCCACGAGACCACTTATAAGGGGTAGAGAGTTTCTATGGATAGAGACCCATGACGTCTTCAGAACTGCTGAGGAGGCTCTGAGGCAGACCATAGAGGATAAAGAAATATTCCATAAAATAACTTTTGAGGAGCTAGGAATACCCTTCATACACGTTAGGAGGGAGGATTTCGATAAGTTCCCAGGGGCTGAACACACCTACGCTTTCGACACCCTCCTACCAGACGGTAGGGTACTACAGATAGGAACGACTCACTACCTAGGCCAGAAATTCAGCAGAGTATTTGAGATAAAATTCCACGATATAGATGGAGAGTATAGATATGGAGAACAGACCTGCTTCGGAATAGGATTATCAAGGATACTAGCATCATTGATTCTAACCCATGGAGACAACTTCGGTTTAGTCCTCCCTCCCCAAGTGGCTCCTGTACAGATCGTTATAATACCTATCCCTAAGACAGGATTCGACCGTGAGAGGTTACTGAGCTATATACAGGAGGTTGAGACCATACTCTTAAACCATGGGTATAGAGTCGAGTCAGACTTAACTGAAAAAACACCTGGAGAGAAATATTATCAATACGACTTACTTGGAGTACCCGTTAGAATCGAGATAGGCCCTAGGGAGGTTGAGAGCAACACATTATCCGTATTCAGGAGGGATACCAGAACAAGGGAGACTATAAAACTCGATGCGATAACAACATATGTAGCCAGGCTATTGGATGATATAAAGGAAAATCTAAAAAAGAAGGCGAGAGAACAGGTAGAGATGAGCCTATCTAACGTTAAGAGTATAGAGGAAATCAACAATCTAAAGGATAAATACAGCCTGTTCACCGCCCCCTTCTGCGACTTAGAGGAATGTGCAGACCACATTAGAGAGAGGACCGGTGGGATGGAGGTTAGAGGAGTCCTTCTAGATAGGAGGGTAGGAGAGGGTGATAAATGCATAGCATGTGGAGAGGAGGCGAAGAACATAGTCCTAATAGCAAAGGCGTATTAGGAGAGTGGAGAGAGACATCATCACAACTTAGGAGGATACTGGGAAGAAGCTCTGTAAGACCGGGACATATATACATATTCCTTTATGAAGCCTCTAGGAGAGGAGGATTGGTAAGCAGATATATCCTTATGAGAGAGACTGGTTTGACTGAGGCTAGGGCGAAAACATTCATGAGGAAAATGATTGAGTTGGGACTAGCTAGATCAATGAAGGGTGGACACCATTTAACGGAGAGAGGTGAGAAGCTATCCAAATATCTTCTAAACCTAGTATCAGACTATAGTGTGAAATATAAGGCGATAAAGAATGAGTTAGATGGTTGGGCCACATATGTGAAGCCAGTCTTCAAGAGAGAACTATTGATATGGCTTAGAGACCAGGTAATAAGGCTTGGAGGTGAAGCCGCACTAATCCTAAGGATAAAAGAAGGAGACATATTTTTCCCAGAGTCAAACGAGAGGCTTGAGAGATACCATCCAGACTTATATAACGAGTTGGTTGGCAAGCCGGTATTTAACAAGTCATCCTTCATAATATTATCCTACGCGAAGACAACTGAGGTGGCGAGGCTGAGCTCACTGGATACAGCCCTAACATACCTAGAGATACTCGGATATTAAGCGGTTAAAACATATTGGAACCATATTTATTGTGATGAGTGAGGAGAAGATAATCGGTAGAGGGACCTGGATAGACAAGATAGCATATGAAGTAATAGAGAGGGAGAAGAGACTGGGTAGATCAACGGAGATAATCTATACAGAGAGTGGATTGGGAGCCTCTGGATTCCCACACGTAGGGAGTATGGCAGACGCGGTAAGAAGCTATGCGGTATCCCTAGCACTGAGGGATATAGGATACAATAGTAAACTAATCGCGTTCTCTGACGATATGGACGGATTGAGGAAGGTACCTGAAGGAATACCGGACAACTATGAGCAATACCTACTTATGCCTGTCTCAAAGATACCTGACCCATTTGGATGCCACAACTCCTACGCGGAGCACATGTCTGGGATGCTTTTAGAGGCTTTAGACACGGCAGGAGTTGAATATATCCACAAGTCTGGATATGAAACCTACAAAAAAGGTTTACTCGTAGAAGAGATAGATACTATACTAAGAAATTGGAGGAGAGTCGGTGAGATCATATATGAGGAGACGAAACAAGACAAATTTCTCAAGAGACTCCCATATTATGCCATATGTAAACAATGTGGAAGAATATATACAACGGAGGCATACCATTACGACCCAGCGAGGAAAAGAGTATTATATAGGTGTATAGGTGGCGAGGTAAGAAATAAATTCTATGAGGGATGCGGCTACGAAGGAGAGGCTGATATAACAAGAGACGATGGTAAGTTGTCATGGAAATCTGAGTTTGCTGCTAGGTGGAGGAGGCTAGATATCAGGTTTGAAGCCTATGGCAAAGACATCTCAGACTCTGTAAGAGTCAACGATAGGATCTCAAGAGAGATTCTAGGTTTCGAGCCTCCATACCACGTAAGGTATGAATTATTCTTAGACGACACTGGAAGAAAGATAGCTAAGTCAAGGGGAAATGTATATACACCCCAAGTCTGGTATAGATATGGATCACCTGAAAGCCTAAAACTATTTCTCTTGAAGAGAATGACATCCACCAGAAAGATAAAGGTGGATACTGTAATCACAATGATGAGAGAACTGGACTACCATAGAAACGTATATCACGGCAGAATAAAGGTGGATAACCTTGTAAAGAGGCAGAGGATGATCGGTCTAATAGAATACGTATATAATCTGGGGGAGGTCCCGCCAGTCAAAGTACCATATGAAATAATACTTAAGCTGGCAGAAACGGTTCCCCAGGATAGGGCGGAGACCGTAATAGAGAAGCTCCTATCAAAATATGGCTATCAAGTGGACAGTGAGGTGAAGAAAATTATAAACTATGCTATAAATTGGGTGAGAGACTTTGGAAAGCCACCAGTGGAACTGGAACAGGTCGAGATAACAGAGGATATGAGGAACGCCATAGAATATCTAATAAAGAATATGGATAGCAATATGGATGGAGATGCTATACAGACACTACTATTCGAGACAGCGAGGAGAAACAACGTTCCATACAGAAACTTCTTCAGAATATTATATACAATGATAATAAGAACACCTAGAGGACCAAAACTAGGGCCTCTAATAAAAGACCTGGGTGTGGACGAGGTTAAGAAGATACTGAGAAGCTATCTAGATTAGACACTAATAGTCCTGAGTGAATAATGGGCCCGCCGGGATTCGAACCCGGGACCTCCGGCTCCGCAGGCCGGCGCCATAATCCTGGCTAGGCCACGGGCCCACCATTTAAAATCTTAGGATTACTACCGCCTTAAAGCTGGACACCATATAGAAAAGCTATATAATTATAAGATATACAAAAGTGGTAACAGCCATAAGAGGCGTTAAAGCCAATACGTTCTTGAAGCTACCAAATACTAATTTGCCTAGAAGTAATCCCATATATGACGCACCCATAGCCAAGAAGGCCTTAGCATATACGTATATCTCCTCTATACTCCCTTCTATAAACAGGTTTGATAACTCATTCTCCACACTACCTAATATCGACATTATGACGCTTAGTGAGTATCCTCCCAAGACGACCACCATCACGGATGAAGCTAGTGCTGTATAGAAAGCCGCCCTCTTAAGACGAGAAACCTCTAGAAAACTGGATAGTAACTCCCTCAAAGATGCTAGTTCAGGGGAACCCCCACCTGATACAATAGACTCAGAGATGGCGATTTTAAATATTCTGAAGGCTTTCCCACCCCCATCATCATCAAAATCCCTTATCGATAGCCCCCTATCAAGTACATATCTCATCCGTCTAATCTCACTCGAGATTTTATCTGGAAGGCCATCCAGAGGAAGCCTCTTAAGAGCCTCTACAACATGGAGACCCCCTTGCAGCAGGCTAGAGAGCTCAATAGATACTGTTACTAAGCCATTCTCCTCAACCACCTCATCATAAAACCGCTTCACCTGGACTATGAAGGTTGGTATTAGAGATAGAGTCACCAATAAAGTGGAGACAAGATAAAAGTCATAGTTAAAGACTGCGACTAATACGTACCCAATAGGGATGGATAACAAGATCAACGCTATAGAGGCCATGTGAACATCACTATTGGATTCTAGAGGGTCATGGACGTTAAATCTATCAAAGACCAAGTAGGTTATGAATGCGATAACAGGGTATATAACCATCATTATAATGAATATCGAGATAGTTAGTCTATAGCCAATCACAAAAACAAGGCTAGAGAGAATAGTGGGGAATAAACCATATAACAAGATCAAGGCCTCTAGATAACCTACTATATTTGTCCACATAGAGATCCACTTACGTTTAAGGCCTGAATACAGCTCTAGCAATGCCGTGGTAGAATAGGTGTGAACATCACCCCCCAAAGACTTTATCCTAATTAAGTTGAATAGGTATCTCCTCAACCCTTCATACGGCAATAGATTCAAATTTTTTGATAGGCTCTCCTCCATCGAGACTCTATCAATATACGTCTTTACAAGAATATACCTAAAGAATTTAAGGGTTCTGGGGATGATCCTGAGGAAGTGGTCATTATTCAACGTCTGTATAACCCTGTGGATAGATAACCGTCGAGTATACAGCGCGAATAGTAGGAGGGTGATAGGCTCCTCCCTCTCCAACCACCTGCGATATATATCCTTCACAATCCAACCATAGATTCTAGGAGAGGCTACTGTGAAGAACGCTGTCATCACTATAGAGATGGTAATAGGTGTGTAGAGGTTTGTGACAACCCTACTTAACAAAATGTACATTGGTATTGAGAATGCCGATGTGAACATAATGGTGAACAGTAGTAGCTCCCTCTCATCAGCAACACCCATATTTATATACTCCGTTAGTCCAGATACGTTATAAAGCTTCGTCTTCAAAGATTCTAGAGGCTTATGAGGCTTAAAAAACTCTCTAGACATTTGACCCATCCACCCCTCCACCATTTATAGCTTCCTCAATCTCCTGAATCCTATCCAACCCACCGTCTACAGCCCTCTCCATAGCCTTATATGAACTTTTCCTATCCAACCCAGGTCTATAGACGTTTATCCACCTATCTCCACTCCTCAAATACACCTCCTTAACCCTCCTCACCCCCTTAACACCCAGGAGTTCTAAAACCACCACTGCATCTAATAGTCTCATCATATCCACATCGATATTGATCGGTTTAGAAGTTAGGCGGGCCTCCAACTCTCTAATGCTGGATGCATGGAAGGTCGTTAGGCATCCATGCCCTGTTGCAGCTGCTTGAAATACCAGCCTAGCCTCCCTACCACGGCTCTCTCCAACTGCTATGTAGTCGGCCCTCTCCCTCAAGACAAGTCTCAACAACCTTTCCATCTCAGAAGCGGGATCCATATCCCACCTAGTAGATAGAGGTTTCCATCCAGGCCTATCTCCCAGGTTGATCTCAGGAGTCTCCTCAATAGTCACTATCCTAAAATTACTTGGGATCTCCATCAAAAGAGCGTTTAAGAGGGTGGTCTTACCGCTTCCAGAGGGCCCGATAATCATTATAAATCTTCGGTGGAGTGTTAGATATTTTAATAATGCTGCTATATAGCTTGGGATGAACCCGTTATCCACCAGATCCCTAACCTTGAATGGGTTAGCCCTAAACTTTCTTATCGTGAAGCTACTCCCCCTAGGAGAGACCTCATCCATCCAGGTTGCGTTAACTCTATATCCCTCTGGCAATACCCCCTCCATCACTGGCTGTAATATACTTATAGACTTTCCAGCTCTAAACGCCAGCTTAGATATCAGACGCTCTACATCACCCTCATCCACTACTATATTTGTAAGGAGCCAACCCAGCTCTGGAAAATCCCTATGCCAAACTTGTATAGGCATACCTGGGGCAGAGAGTACAATATCTTCAACCCCATCATCAGCTAGAAAGGGTGTTAATATCCCATACCCCAATATATCCCTTATTATAATATGTTCTATCACGTTCTTCAGAGATAGCAGATACGTATTATCCTCCACCATATCTACATAGTTCCTCCTATAAACCTCCATTAGGTACTTTAAAGGATCGTTGAAGAAATCGGGACTATACCCAACCTTAACCTCCATCTCCTTCAGTATCTCACTAGCATCTCTAATAAGTCTATCATCATAGACTTCGTTAACCATATATCTCCCAAAGCCATTATCAACATGTATCTCTATATTGAATGAGGTATCATACACATCTCCAGAGGGAACTCTATATCTAGCAACGACTTTATACCTCTTGACAAGCATTTATCCCACCTTAATACTGATATACATCCAGCTTCATCGATTTCGGATGCATCGTTATCACCACATAAAAGTTTGTAAATAGTACTACAGATACATCTGCGTAGGGAAGGGTAGTTACATCTCTCCTAGAAATGCGGTCCTGATATGTGTAAACCCCTAGATAACCGTTCTCCCACTTTACGTTGGTGATTGACCCGTTATCCAGGTCCAACACGTATAAATTGGGCCTGTACCTCAACGTATATGAGAATGCTACTCCGTAGAGACTGAGATATATAAACTTGTTATCAGGTGAGTAGACCTTTACTATATAGTGAAACCAGGGAATTATCTTCCAAACTAGTGGATTCCCACCCTCTACAATTGTATATAGAAGCCTGTAGGGGTAGAGATGCCCATCGGAATATACCAATGCTTTAACAGATAGACTGAGACGGATAAACCCCGTATCCAGAGCCGTCCCATTAGATATTGAGAAGCCTGTTATCCCCCCCAGATATCCTAAATAGTATATATCTCCACCCTCATCACCAGTATAGAAAGATAATGCTCTACCCTCCTCACCAACCTCTAGAGAAAAGGGGACAAGATCATCATATATGGTGAAGCGGTCCAACTCCTGATATGACCCGCCTCTAACCAATCCTAGGATAATCAACCTCTCGACCGCAGGAGGCGATGAGTTTACCAACATACCCATAACGATACTACCCATCTGATAGTAGAACGTCATGTTAATCCATGAGAAGGAGCTCCCCATAACGTCACTCTCAATATTTATCAATCCGTGGATGGATAATACCCCCTTCCCAAAATCCACCTCATACATCCTTACATCACTACCTAACTTGTCGCCTGCGACAGTATCTAATGGAAATCCACTTTGCAATGTTGACTCTACCAGGTTAAAGGTAATCCCATCTATCAACCCACTGGGACTATCTCTATATATAGCGTTGAACTCAGCCACCAATACTCTCTGAGAAGCGGTCTTCAGATCAAATACGTATGTAAGTGGATAATTCATGCCTTGAAGATTCACAGCTATAAACATAGATGTAGGCATAGATCCATTATCCAAGATCCAGGTTGAGAGGGGGCCTCCATACATATAGGCTACGTCTCCAAGAGTTGTGAAAGGCTCTAGAGGTATATATACATCATACCGCGTGGCGTTAAACACCATAGGATCAATCCTCATGACCCCAATCCTATAATATGACCCCTCCCAGCCGACAAGCCACACATAGTAACTCCAATTACCATTGTATAAGAACCTGGCTTTCGACACGTTATTGGGTAACTCTATTACCCCAGAACCTGATGATGCCAGGAAATACTTCCCCAATCCACCTAGGACCATGTAGTCTCTCCCAACATAGTAGATATATGGATAGTATCCCGATAACCTGCCATCTATGTAGAGTTCACCTGTATATATAATCTTACCGTCCCTACTGGGGATCAGGTATATCATACCCTCATATAGAGTTCTTCCATAGACCAGATCTAGAACCACATATCCCCTAGAGTCCGATAGGATTAGAATCCCGTTCTCCACCTTCTCAGAGGACGCCACTACTGACCCATCTATTGACTCTCCATAATTGATTATAGTTGTGTCATTATCCAACCAGAAGCTATAGAAATACTGCTCTATCAAACATTGTTGAGGACATGACTGGTCTTGAACACCCCCCACAGTGAATATCCTACCTCTATTAGAGATCAGGTAAAGTGGTTGTGTACCTACAGGGATATTCAAATACCCCCTCTCCCCAGGCATCAGTCGCAAATATACATCTATAAAGCTTAGCTCACCACCTCTATGCACAGTCAATTGAGATATCTCTATTGGGACGTCGCCCACGTTGACAACCTCGACTAACTCCCCATCTATATAGGCCTCCAATGACTCACCGGCCCGATAAATGCTATCCTCTAAACTATTCCCAAGCTCCCTCATCCTATACGCGTTAGAATCCAGATAGATCATGTACATGGTGAATAGGGTGGCGGCTAAAACCATTATTATACCCGCCGCAAAGACCGTTGATAAACCCCTTCTCATGGAACCATCACCTCCACTCTTATGAAGAACCTCTCTTCAATGAACAGTACAACCTCCTTAGGCTCAGATGAGTATACAACTCTGAATATGGCCCCACTCCCGATAACCCCATTCCGAACCCACTCTCCCCCCTCCCATACCTCGTAATTCTCAATTCCATCTCCATCTATCAATATCAGCTCTAGACGCAACATCTCCCTACCAACATTCTTGAAGAATACATATCCATCTTCCGAGAATAGATACACTACATCATATCCATATCTGTACCCCTCCTCAAGCTCCTCCATAGTAGATATCCTGACTAAAGACTCGTTAGGGAAGTAGATCGTTGCAACACCTATCGAGATGAGAGAGGTCGTTATAAAAAGTATTATTGCCTCAGAGTAGAGGTTGGACGGCATAAGACATCACTGCACCGCTACCCTAAACTTAAACGCACTACCATCCTCCGTGGAGATAATGATATCTACCAGATCTCCTTCCTGCAGACCCACTCCAGATACATCGATAGCGAATGATGACACCTTCCCAGGACCTATCTTAGCCGGTACAGTAGTCCCCCCAATCAGACTTCCATTTAAACTATAGACAGAGACACTATTGATGTCTACAGCCGAGGACCCCTTGTTAGAGACGACCACATACAATGTATTGTTCAACACGTACACGGACTGTATTGTTACCTGCTTCACATCTCCCCAGCCAGCAAAGAGATCCAGAGCCCCACTGTATATCAACATTCCCAGAGTACCAACCAATCCAACCAAAATCACGACCTCTAGAAAGTGTGAGACACCCTTCCTCCTCATATAGGGTAATCACCATCACCACTTAACAGGGAAAAATCTTAAAACCAGCCTAGGACATTAGTGAATGTGAAAGGGGATGAAGGGTATTGCAATCCTACCTCTACATGGAGGGAAGACGCCTCCAAAGTTATTCAATCATATGGTCAGATTAGCCAAGCCCCTCATGAAATATATACATGATGTATATGGTCCTGAGGAGATCCTTAGAAGGCTAAGTAACCCATTCTTCTTTCAATCACTGGGAGCTACATTAGGGTTCGACTGGCATTCATCAGGAGTAACAACTGTATTGACAGGTGTGTTATCAAGGGTATTTGATGATTTAGAACTGGGAATACACCTTTTGGGGGGTAAAGGGGTTAGAATGAGGGAGATCCCGCATGAAATAGAAAAGATAGAGGGAGTAGACCGTCAGACCATTCTAAGACTTAGTAAGATGTCTGCTAAATCCGACACAGTACTACTTCAAGACGGTTATGAGATCTACCACCACACCATCATATTCATAGATGAAGACCGATGGATAGTTATACAGCAGGGAATGAATACAGAGACAGGGTATGCAAGGAGGTATCACTGGAGTTATGAAGAGAGAATCAATAAATATTTGGAGGAGCCCCATATAGCCATAATCACGGAGGATTATAAAGATGGGATAATCAACCTAACAGACAAGAAGTCACTAGAAGCAAAGAAAACTATGTTAGATATACTCATAGACGGAACCTTAAAGAGAGATATCAGAAAGCTTGTATCAATGACCGACCACGGGTTAAATAGATGGATAAATGATGGAGGCCTATCCCTACCTAAAGATATACTTATACTACCCAAAAGGATAAACTGGGATGATGTGAGGAGAATATATGAGGATAAACCCAGCGACTATAGAGATCTAGTACTGTATAAAGGTATGACGAAAAACACTGTAAGGGCATTGGCCCTAATAGCCAATATAATATATGGTGAGGAGGTACATTGGAGAGACACCGTCAAATACACGTTCACCGTAGGAGGTAAAGATGGAGTTCCATACCCAATAGATTACAAGACATACAAATCAATAATAGAGTTTCTAGAAGATGCTGTGAACAACACTAGGATAGAGTCAAAATATAGGAAGGAAATGCTCATGAGATTAAAAAACAAAATGTAGTCAGATACCCCAGGGTTATAATCATCAAGCCCTCATCCTGGAACGACATCATCATCCCAATTAGATAATTGATATCATAAGATTATATGAGTATTCAAGACCTGGGAAAGAGGGTGTATAACACTATCGATATCTCCGCAGAAGGAGGCATGACGTTCTTAAAACCAAGTGTTAATGACTCCCCAAGAGATAATTCCCTCTTCGAGAAACTAGACTCGCCTCCCGAGAACACAAGAGCCACAGTAGACTCTCTAACCAACTTCCTTATATAAGCCGGATCAAACACATCTTTAGCGATAGACCTAGGTACAAAGAAGAATATCCTATCCATAGGGATCAATTCCTTGAGATCCGTTATATCGGGTATAAACAAGATCCTCCTACCCCTACTAAACATCTTCTTCTCAGCCTCAGGAACTCCCGACTGGGCAGCACTACTTACCGCCTTAGAGACAACAAATAGATCGACCTCATCAAACTCCATAACAACGTCAACTACCTCAGACAATTTAACCGTACTATACACATCATGTAAGACTACTATCAACATAACACATCAATCTAAAATTTCACAGCTAAACACTTTATAATTTTACATGATGAGGGTGGTGGACCTATTCTCGGGAGCCGGGGGCTTTGCAAAGGGATTTGTAATGGAGGGATTTAAAATAGTTCTTGCTGTTGAGAAAGATGTCTCGGCAGCCAACACATACATCTCCAACATATCCCCCGAAAATATGATAGTGGGAGATATTAGGCGGCTACATTCTCATCTAATCACCTACTTGGTCGGAGATGACATAGATGTGGTAATCGCTTCTCCACCTTGCGAAGCCTTTACAATGGCTAGTAGAACCATAATGAAAGACCCATTAGATAGACTATATTCTGATCCTAGAGGGAGGCTCACGTTAGAAGCTATTAGAATCATAGGAGATCTTAACCCAAGAATATTCGTTATAGAGAATGTCCCAGGGATACTCTTCCCACCAATACCCGATTATATAAGGAAGGAGTTCAGTAGAGCGGGTTTTGACAAGATATTCTTCAATAGGCTCAACGCTATAGATTATGGAAACCCAAGCCATAGGAGGAGGGTATTCATATCCAACGTAAAGATAAGGCCTCTAAAGAATGAAGAAGCTAGGAAGGTCATGGAGGTTATAGGGGATCTACCCGACCCCAGATTAACCAATGACATTCCAAACCACACATATGTAAAGACCCCTAAACGATTCGAGAAAAGGATCCATAGGATTAGGTGGGGAGATGCGTTGGAGTATTTTAGGGGGGGATTCTACAATGAATATAAACAGTATATTCGGCTACACCCCTATAAACATGCACCCACCATAATGGGTAAGAGTAGATTTGTACATCCATACCAGCCTAGGATATTAACGGTAAGAGAACAAGCTAGGCTCATGGGTTATCCAGATGATTACATATTTAAGGGCCCTATAGATAGCCAGTATAATCAGGTGGGGGAGTCGGTTCCACCACCCCTCTCAAGAGCCATAGCAAGGTTTCTCATAACAATATTGGATTCTACATCCTCCTGACGAGAGGTATCCCGGTTAGACGTGACAGTATCTCAACAGTCTCTACATAAGACTTAACAATCGCGAGCCTATATTTCTTAACAGGCTCCCCACTATTTAGAACAGGACACCTCTCGTAAAAGTCGTTAAACACCTTAGCTAGGCGATACATATACGTAACTAGATGTTTGGGTTCAAGATATTTAACTGCCGAGTTGATAACTATAGGTAGTAAAGTCATATACCTGGATAACATCAAATCATATTGATTCAATACTGAATAGTCTATCTTCCCATCGAGATGGACATCATCTACGTTACTAATGATTGATAAGGCCCTGACATAACTGTAAAGAATATATGCTCCTGTCTCACCCCTAAAATCTAGACTCTTATCAATATCGAATACAAGGGGTTTATCCCTATCAATTGCTAGGAGCTGATACATTAGACTCGCTATACTAATTTTCTCAGCAGTATCAAGAGCCAGTGACCTATCATATACTGCTTTATTCTCGACCATATGCTTGTAAGCTATCTCTCTCATCCTATCCAGCACGTCATCCACATTAAAATATAAGCCGCGTCTACCAGACATCTTCACAGCAGACTTATCACTAGACACACCAAAGTACTTCTCCACACTCTCCTTAGACAATTTAACAAGTTCATAGGAATAATGTATGTACTTATCAGACACATCCTTTCCATAAACATCCTCTATCACAGCCTTTATAGCAGCTTGAGGTTTAGACTGCTCCCTACCTATGATGTTTAGGAGAAGGGAGGGAGGATCAGGCCTATAATCTATTCCAGAATATCCAGATGAGAATATCCTAGTCCCATCCGGATTCTTGTGAAATACGTCCACCTTTACAGGCATATCCAATATACCAAGCTTCCATAGGGCAAAAACCAGGTCCTTACCTGGATAGGTTAAGGTCCCATCACTCCTAACGATAACCTCATCCTTCCTGGGATCCACATCATCATTAGCGGATACCTTAATTACTATTGCACCTGCATACCTACCCTCCCTAACCTTAACGACCTTACCACTCGCCTCCACAACCTTGGATAAATATCCGTGCAGACCATGTCTTATAAGATCCGACTCCCATATCAACAAGTCGTATCTAGCGCCTAACTTGAAACAAGTGTCTAACTGAGACCTCACCACCTTCTCAGCTACCTTCCTATTCAACTCGTATATAGGGTTATCCCCCTCCTCCAACGCCCTAAGAATCTTCCGCTCAACACTTCTAAGACGTTCATCATCCTCCAGCCTCTTCACGGTCTCAACATACACCACATCACCACAGTATTTATCAAACTTCTCCCCATCACGAGGGTCCAACGGATAACCCAGTTCTATAAATCCTAGGAGGAGGTCAGCCATCTGTGTACCTGTATCATCAATATAGTTTATCAGATGAACATCATACCCCAGAGAAGAAAGCATGTTGTATAGAGATACACCGAGTATGATGTTCCTAGCATGACCTATATGAATTGCCTTATTAGGATTCACACTGGTATACTCTATCCTCACCTTACCACTTCCAAACCTATCCTTGAACATATCTAGACCTAGTCTCCAAAGGCTTCTAAAATAGTCTGTATAGAAAGAGTCCCTATCAAGGTGGATGTTGATATATCCACCCCCCTCTACCCTCACCTCCTCAACATATTCTATACCACTCTCTAAAATCCTGTCTCTAATATCGTTAGCTAAGTCCAAAGGGCGTCTTCCCAGCCTTTTAGCTGCTTTAAATGCATATGTGGTAGACAAGTCACCATATTCGGGGGATTGTGGAACCTCCAACTGAACCTCTACAGATCGGGTTCCAATGAAGTCGTATATCACCTCTTTGATCTGCTCACCCAACAGAAGTAAGTCCATAAGTAAATCCCCTCATACGCTACCCTTAACCCCAACTCAACAAAATAACAAATATCAAGATAACAGGTAATATAAGATGTGTAACGGGCCCGTGGCCTAGCCAGGATTATGGCGCCGGCCTCCGGAGCCGGAGATCCCGGGTTCGAATCCCGGCGGGCCCGTAAATAGAATATTCTACCTCCTCCCCAACACTGAGGAGAACCTGAAGATGACCTCCCTCGGATCCCTGGCTTTAACCACTCCACTAGCCACCAATATACCTTCCGAACCATACTCGACAGCTAATTCAACATCCTCCACACTTGATATTCCTGCTCCACATAACGGTTTTACTCCATACTCTCTACAAGTCTCTATGAAACTAGCCAACTCATCACCTGCATATTTGGAAACTGACCTACCACTACCGATCAACTCGGGTGGTTCAAACGCATACGCATATGGATGCACATCCATATCTAGAAGCTCCATCAACTCACTGTTAGACTCGACACATACAACTATTCTGAATCCCCGCTCATTTGATGCAAGAACAATATCCCTGATAAGTTGATGGCTAACCCTATTCTCCGAATGATTCAATAGGCTCCACATAACCCCTAGATCTATCAACCTGTCAAGAGGAACGTGGCCTGTTGAGCTCCCATACTCAACCCTATCGACCGATTGAGATATCATACGAGAGGAATAATTTTTTGCAAGTAGTGAGAGATCTACAATTGGCGGGGCAACCAGTACGTCAATATCAAAGTTATGACTCGCTGCCTCAGCATATTCAAGTAGATGAGCAGCTCTATATCCACTCCCCTCATAGTAATTCTTACAGTTTATGATAAATACCTTCCTATCCATGGAAATAGATATTACAGATGATGATAGAAATAATCTCTTTATATGCGGGGAAATATGGAGGTAAGGGATGTAGACGACCCAAACGAGATTAAGAAGTTCATGATGATCCAAGAGAGGGTGTGGGGATCAGAGATAACACCCCATCACATAATAGTGGCCATTAAAGAGGTGGGCGGTGTAGTGAAGGGTGCCTACATAGGCGACAATTTAGTAGGGTTTGTATATGGATTCATAGGTAGATATATGGGAAGGTACTGTATATATAGCCACCAACTGGCAGTCCTACCAGAGTATCAAAACCTAGGCATAGGCAGGATACTGAAGGAAGAACAGAGGAAGTGGGCTATAGAAAATGGATATGACCTAATCATATGGACCTTCGACCCAGCAAGATCAAAAAACGCCTGGCTAAATATTAATAAACTAGGGACAATAGCCAAAGTATACCTACCCAACCACTATGGGGAGATGGATGATGACCTAAATAGGGGGGTTCCATCAGATAGATTTATGACAGAATGGCACATAAAGAGCAGATGGATTAGAAACAGACCCAGATATAGAGATATAAGCGAGATAAAAGACGTAGAATACATTTTAAAGGTATATAGGAAGAACGACACGGTATATCCTAGCATAAACAGTGCTGCGGAAGGGAGATACATGGCTGTCGAGATACCACCCGACTTCGATTCACTAGGAAAAAATACGAGGGAGGCAAAGATTCAATGGAAGCTTTCCCTTAGAAAGGCATTAACCGACCTATTTAGAAAGGGCTATACAGCTATTCACTTCGTAAAGAGCGGAGAGAATTATGCTTATATACTGAAGAAGAGGTTCGATCCAAATGACAGCGGAACATGGTGAGGAGCTGAAAAGGATAGTAATACACAGGATTAGCCTCCCACTTAAACATCCATTCAGAACCAGCTTCGGGGTAGAGGACACTAAACACACATATATAGTTGAAGTGGAGACGAGGAGTGGAGAGGTCGGATATGGGGAGTGCGTTGCAGGAGCCTTCCCAGGATACTCCTATGAAACTATAGATGTAGATCTACAAATACTGGATAAATATATAATTCCCTCAATGGAGCCAGATACCACAGACCCAGCTAAATTCGTCAAGAGTGTTGATTGGATAAACGGGTATAACATGGCTAAAGCATCGATAGAGATGGCCCTATGGGACCTAAACGCTAGGCTAGCTGGAGAACCACTATACAAATTCATAGGAGGGGTGAGGACAAAGGTGTCTGCAGGTGTAAGTATGGGTATACAGAAAAATATCAACACCCTACTGAAGAGGATCGAAAAATTTCTAGAGAGGGGATATCAACGTATAAAGGTGAAGATAAAGAGGGGGCTTGAGCATGATATACTTGAATCAGTTAGGAGAGAGTATCCAGATATAAAGCTTTCAGCAGATGCCAACGGAGATTATCTAAAGGAAGATATCCCTAGACTGTTGGAACTAGATAGATACCAGTTGATGTATCTAGAACAGCCATTCCCATATTGGAGTATAACTACACATGCAGAGTTGGCAGAGAAGATGGAGACCAAGATATGTCTAGACGAGACAATAATAAACAGGTATACTGCATCAGAAGCGATCAAGATCGGTGCAGCCGAAATAATAAATATTAAACCTGGGAGGGTAGGAGGGTTCTCGGAGAGTATAGCAATACATAACATATCAGAGAGACATGACGTACCAGTATGGATAGGCGGCATGCTAGAAACCGGTGTGGGAAGGGGGTTCAACGTATCAATAGCCACACTACCCAACGTAAGACTACCCTCAGACATCTCGGCCAGCGACAGATACTTTAAGAGAGATGTAGTTACAGAGCCTTGGTCAATAGACAACTCAGGATGGATACATGTTAGGAATAAACCTGGGATAGGTGTCGAGATAGATTGGCCATATCTCGAGAAAATAAGATTGTGGAGGAAGGTATACAGCCTATGACTCAGACCTCCTCCACCTACCCTCCAGCCTCTTCATGACTTCAGGGAGGGTGGTATACTCCATCTCCTCAGGACCTAGTCTATGAGGCATAAATGGTCCATGCATCCTGATATAGTCCGTAACTATATTAGCAAGAGACCTAGTAGAGTCGAACGCGACATCATCGAACAGATCTACAGGACCTATCAACTTGCCATCAGTGACTTGAAAGCCTAAACCCACAACCCTAGGAGGCCCGTCGAACCTGGTAACCTTCGAATACCTGAGGGGAACAGGCATCAGAGGCCCATGGTGACTACCCCTCATCCATCCCGCAACCAAGTAAGGCTTTGAAAAAGCCTCTAGAATCTCACCCATAGCCGGGAAACCACTCTGAGCCCTTACAATCATGACAGGGTCATCCTTACCCACATACCTACCCGCTATTAGAGAGAGCCGGGTGGTAGACGCCACAGCAGCTATCTCACCATCACTCCTTCTCCTAACACTCTTAATTACATATCTGCTTTGGGTTCCGACTACAGCCAGAAGGTCATACATATCCTCGGGAAGGTTGAAGTCAACCTCCATACCCTCAACAACGTCTAGAACAGTGAATCTAAAGCCACTGTGAAGCCGCGGATCTATAACCAAACCAGCAGTATTAAATGGGTCACCAAAGATTCTATACAGGTATATGTTCCATGCACCTGGCTCAGTCTTATCAGCCATAAATACAGCTATAGGATCACTCTTCCTCTCAACAAACTCCATCTCGGCCACACCCGGCCCCATACCCTTTATATTCCCACTGAAAGCATCCTTCAACAGATCCTGACCCGCAGCATAAAGCTTTAACTTCTTAGAGACCTTCTCAGTAGCCTCGCTAAACACCTTCCAAGCCATCTCATGAACCTCGGGATTATCCACCCCCCTATTATGTGTAAATATTAATTGAAGATCGTCACCTGCATTTGTAACGTAGAAACTATTTATCAACCCGGTCTCCACATACCCACTTAGCTTCTCAGCCGCAAACTTCTTTAACTCATCTGGGACAGTTACATGACCTGCTATACTCCCAATATCAGCCTTGATAACTGATACAGTCGTCTTCATAAAGAACACCTAGGAATATAATCCCCATAAACACTTAATTATTTTGTATGGATGCTCAGAGGAAGGTCTTAGATCCTGTAGAAGGTCTAGCAAGGAAAGGAATATCAAAAATCATATACATAAAAAAAGACGTCGATGTACCTACACTGTCAGACATATGGAGGCACGTAAAGGAAATAGAGGGGATGATAAAGAAGGAGCTAAATATAAACGTGAAAGAAACAGTCTTTATGGATAATGAAGACATAGGACAAATATATATTCTGTATAGATTCAGATACATCGTTGGCGACGGAAAATATATTGGATGTAGAGTTGTAACTAAGAAGGGTTCACATGTTCTAACTATACTAACTGTAGGTGGTTAAGATAATGAGTGGAGAGCTACCCCCTGGCCAAAGAGATATACCCTACTTCGTAATATACAGGATTCTTGGACAGCCAGAGATAGATATCGCTAAATGGAGATTCTCAATCACCGGCCTAGTGAAGAATACAATATCACTAAAATATGAGGAGCTTCTCAAAATGATAGACGTAAGATACACGAAAGACTTCCACTGTGTAACTGGTTGGAGTGTCAAAGATGTATATTGGGAAGGAGTGAGTATGAAGAAACTTTTAGATATGGCCAACCCACTTGAAAATGCCAACTGGGCATACATAAAATCAGCCGACGGATACACAACGGTAGTTCCTTACAACGACATATATAGTGACGACGCGATACTAGCTCTAAAGATGAACGGAGAACCATTAAGGCCAGAACATGGATACCCCGCAAGGATATTCATCCCCCATCTATATGGATGGAAAAGCGCTAAATGGGTAGTTGAGATAGAGCTAATAGAAGAGTATAGAGATGGTTATTGGGAGGCACTAGGCTATCACGAGAGAGGTTATGTATGGAGAGATCAGAGATTTAAAGAGATATAGTGCCCCGGCCGGGATTTGAACCCGGGTTCACCGGCTCGAGAGGCCTATACCCCCGATATGGAGTCGGTATGCTTGACCGGGCTACACCACCGGGGCATCCATTATTTTATTTATCACTACCCACACCTTTAAATATTTAATTATTCAACATCCTTGAAATCCAATCCAAGACCCTTGATCGGATCTATATCACCCTTCTCCAACCTATCCACATCCACACCCATGATCTCAAGGGCAAGGGCTACATCACGCTTCCTAACAACAACCCTACCACTCTCCCTAGCAATCCTAGCTGCATTCAATGCCAGTCTAGCTGCAACCAAGGTTATGTATTTAGCCGCCAAGTCAGCTGCCTCCAGACTAACTCTAGTCCCAGTAGCAGATTTCATAATCCTGTGTAAGGTATATTTTGAGACCGACATATCCACCACTACTCAAATAAATATAAGTGTCCCGTATGGAATAAGTTGTTTATACCCTCCTAATAATACTATGGTAGGGCCTAATGATTCTAGGTGCCTACCATGTATGTAGATGCACACATCCATCTATACGCAGAAGAATTTCAAGATAACGTGGAAGAGGTACTAAGCAATGCATCAAAAGAGGACGTCGACATAATTCTATCGGTATCTGAAGACAGCCAGTCAGCATTGAAAAACCTAGAGATCCTTAACACATATAGGACAAAATACAAATTATACGTTGGGATAGGCATACATCCATACACATCAATATACAACTCAGAAGACCTGGACAAGGTAGTAGACTTGATCGCACAGCATCACGACTCAATAATATGTATTGGCGAGGTGGGGCTGGATAGAAAATATAAAGATAGCATGAAGATGTGGGACAAGCAGGTGGATGCATTCACCGCGATGATACACCTATCAAAAGAATATCTGAAACCACTGAATATACACTCCAGAAGAGCGGCTAGAGACGTACTATCACTTTTATATAGGAATGACGTATCAGAAGCCTATTTCCATTGGTATACAGATGATGAGGATACGCTAAGAGAGATAATAGAGCTAGACTATCTAGTCGGATTCACACCAGCACTACTAACCTCAAAAAGAATACAGAGATTCACGTCAATAGTACCACTAACACATGTGTTAACCGAGAGTGACGGGCCAGTTACATACTATGGACCCCTAGATAATAATCCAGGTGAGCCGAAACACGTTAAACTAATCATAAATAAGCTGGCAGAGTTATATGAGGAGGACCCTGTAGAGGTAACGATTATGGTAAGAGAAAACTTTAAACGTCTATTTAGAATTCAGTATGGATAAATATTTTTAATGTAGACCGCAGAGGGATGATGAGACTGATCTGCACTGACTAATGATGACCATTGCACCCCGCTGACCATCTATAATGTATATAAAAAACCTTTAATGAATATAATTATACAATGAAGAATAAAAAAGTGGAGGCTCTCTATATCAAAGATATAGCTCCCCACGAGGAATACAATGAGGCCCACCTTAAACACCTTAAAAACATAATCTTGAGGGAGGGTATACTTAGAAGACCCATACTGGTTGATGAAGAGACGGGGATGATAATAGACGGGACACATAGGTACACTATACTAGAGAGAATGGGGTTTGAGGCTGTACCCGCTTTGACAGTCGATTATCTCGAGGAAGAGATTGTTATAATGCCCTGGAACAGGGTCTATAGTGGATTCGATAGTAGGGGTCTAGAGTTCGGAAGTGATGGAGAGGTGAGGATTTATTTCAACGGAAAAGCAACACACGTATCTAAACCCTACAGATCAAATGACGCAATTAAACATATAGATACAATAAACGCAGATAGGCTAATAAAGTATGTGAGGCACATACCGGAGGAGAGAGAGTTTATAGTCGTAACCTATAAACCACCCAGCAGGTATGAAGTTATAGAAATATTCAAGTCTGGATTGAGATTCCCCCCTAAGTTCACACGCCACATCATTAAAAATATTGAGATACCCGAGATAAACATCCCACTACTAGACTTGATATCCATATATAGACTAGAGAAGAGATTGTCAAAAGTATAAATTGACTCCATATTAGTCAGAACCCATAAAATTCTCATTGGGATGGGCATCGACATAAAAATAGTGGGTCCTTTAAGGTTCGTGATAGGCCCAACATTAATATATGAGTTAGATGAGGCCACAATAGGAGACATAATAAAATATTTGAAGGAGCTATACGAGGAGAAGCGTGGAGTTGGGCGCCCACCATTCGAAGAGATACTTGGACAGCTTACTATACTTGTAAATGGTGAGAAAGTTAGTAACGCAAGCAGAAGAGTCAGTAAAGACGACGAGATAAAGATAGTTCAACCCGTACATGGAGGATGATATTTAAACCTAGAAGAGAAAGATTTCTTATATGACAGACCCATCAGGATATGAGGCCCCAACCATCCAAGACATATTCAACCTATCAATTGATTTGGCGAAGAAGATCCTAGGCTCTGGCAAGCAATATGACTGTATAGTGGGAATATCTAGGGGTGGCCTGATTCCATCCAGACTATTGTCAGACTTTCTCGGTATAAAGGATATCAGGATTATAAGAAGCGTATATTATACTGGACCAGGCGAAACACTGGATAAGCCACAAATATCACTAGATGGGTTAGGAGATTTGAATGATAAAAGAGTGCTGATAGTCGATGACGTAGCTGACACGGGAGATACTCTAAACAGTCTAAAAAACCTCATATTAGAGAGAGGGGTTGAAGACGTTGCAATAGCCACACTATACGTTAAGCCATGGAGGAAGATACATATAGACTATTTCGTGAGAGAGACAGACAAGTGGATAGTATTCCCTTGGGAGATAAAAGAGGTAATCATCGACCTAAAAAATAGCGGTAAGGCCGATAACCTCCTCCTAAGATATGGATATCGAGACGACTTTAGAAGGGTGATGGAGTTGATATCAGGTGTGTAAAATGGATATCCCATATACAGACATAAAGGTATTCGTGGTTCGAGACTGTCACACACCAGGAAAATTCAAAGATATAATCCTAAAAATAGCTATCCCAATCAAATACTTGAAGACAGCAGAGTATATCCAGGCAGTTACATACCACTTCTTAACTACAGATCACTTGAGAGATAGATGGATAAAGGACGATGTTTACAGATTTCTCGGCCTATACCTTCGAGAGACACAGATAAGCAAGATAAAAAGTATAGTCTCTGAAGAAGGTGAGAAAATATACATAGTTTTGGCCAGAGATGGAGAGAGTGATATGACGTTAGAGAGGGGATATGATGAAATACCTTCACTAACAAAATTTAGAATAGACGTGGAGAAGGAGAGGTGGAGTCAATAATTAGCTACCTCCCTCTCCACACTAAGCACACCATCAGGCTTTATTAGAGATACACCCGTACGGGGGCCTAAGACCTCAACCAGGACAATATAGTCAGGACTCTCCAGAGAGACCTTCCTATCGATTTTCGAGGCGAAAGACTCAATAATCTCCATTCTACCCATCTCGGTATACCTCCTCTTCACCTCAACCTTATACGTAGACCCATCTGGTATTCTTTTAGCCAACTCGGAGGCCAGTCTCTTGAACTCCTCTAAAGACGTATCTACGTTATACTCTATAGGGATGACCCTCTTAATCTCCCTAAACATCCAAGGATGACTCCTCAACAACTCCCTCATCCTATATGGAATGTCAAGTGGGTTTAGGGAAGTCATAGCAAGTAGGACACCACTGATGCCAGATCCCCATATACTTGGATCCTCATCACCAATGTCTGCCAATATAGATTCTAAATCTCTGGATGCGAAAAACTCTCTGTTCCTAGCACAGGTAACCAATAGGTTGAACTCCCTATTAACCATCAACATAGACGACACCTCATGATTTAATTATTTCCAATCATAAGACATATTTTTACTTAGCAAGGGTGGTAATATGCCACATGAGATAAAAGACAAGGAGGAGTTTATCGAGAAGATGAATTATGCAAAGAAAATAATTGTAGTTAGGAGGCTTCCAAAATATATAAAGATCAAGGCCAGGACATCTAGGAAGTTGTATACTATAAAGCTATATAGTGAGGAGGAGGCGGAGGAGATACTTAAACACGCGAAGGTTGAGATAGTGGAGTACTAGGCTATACAAACGATATCTTGAAGCCCATAGACTCAGCCTTAGCCACACAAGCCTTACATAATAGTGGAGTCTTATCATCCAACTCTCTAAGTGTACTGGAGAAAGACATTACACAGGAAGGATCACTACAGTGATCTAAACCTATCAGATGCCCAAGCTCATGTATAACCTCCTTGAAGATCCTCTCACCCAGAATCTCACCTCCATCCTCAGGTTTGATATCCTGGGTCAACTGCCCTAGGCTTATGACGATAGTCTTCGTCACTATGTGGGCAGCACTAAATATGTATTCTCTCCCATCTATATATAGCCCTTGCCCGATAAAGATTATATCTATCCTACCTTGCTCAGGCTTAAACATAGATCTAAATGCCTCAATGATCTTCTTGATATCAACCTGCTTCCTATCCTTATTGAAAGAACCCCTGACAACACCGATAGGTAATACTCCCCACTCCAAACGAAAATCCTCCCAGAATATCATCTTAATACCAGCCTCAACAATGTTAGAATATCTCCGTATAACCTCCTCTATATCCTCACCCGCCCAGATAAAGAACCGATACATCTTTATCACTAAAAAGGATTTCTCAAGTCAAATTATATATGATTCCTTGGTACTAGGGTATATAACTTTGAACCCAAGCTTATCTTCAACAAGCTCTCCAATATTCCTACGAGCATCCCTATCACCATGTACAACAAATATCTTTGGGTCACCCTGAAGCTTGGAGGCAAATTTAAACAGTCCATCCACATCAGCATGGGCTGAGAACCTCATATATAGAACATCAGCCATATCTCTCCTCTCCTCACTCTCAGACTCCTCCAAAAGACTCCTTCCAGGCGTTCCTGGAGCTTGATAACCTACTAAGAAGATCCTGTTCTTAGGATTCTTGATTAATTTGTTAAGATAGAATACAGCCGCACCCCCACCTAGCATACCTGCCGGAGCTATTATCAAAACCCTCTCTCTCACAAGCTTCTTTCGATCTCTCCATCTATATACTTTTCTAACGGAGCTGAAGGCCCTCTCCAACATATCAGGATCCTTCAAATAGTCTGGATGGGATAAAAAAATCTTGGTAACTTCTAAAGCCATACCGTCCATCACCACATCGTATTTAAAACCATATTTTTCAAGAATCAAAAGAATCTCCTGACTCCTCGCAACTGCAAACGCGGGCACCAGAACCGTACCTCCCTCCTCAATCGCCTCCTCAGCCAACTCGACAAACCGTCTCTCCTGAGTCCTCCTATCTGGATGTTTAGAGTCTCCATACGTACTCTCCATGATTACAGCATCCAACTCAACATCAAAATCCATATGAGCGGGTTTCTGGAGCATCGTTTCATAGGTGTTTATATCCCCAGTATAGAGAATGTTCTTACCATCTAGGGAGACAAGCACTTGTGCGCTTCCTGGTATATGCCCAGCGTCATATAAAGTTATTGACGCCCCATCCAACCTAAGTTCCTCTTCATATCCCAATAACTCAACATTCCTCCTCAGACTCACGAAATCTATATATTCGAACAGAAGATACTCGCCTGACAACTTCATAAAATCTCTAATCAACAAGTCACTTACATCTATAGACGGGCGCGTAGTCAACGCCTTTACATTTCCAGAGACATAGAGCATCGGAGCAGCTCCCATATGGTCTAGGTGGGAATGAGAGATAACAAAAAGATCTAGGTGTTTCACATCTACTGGCTCTGGAAATTTAGGTATTCTATCCAAGTCAACACCATAGTCGAGTAATATCGATTTACTACCTGTAATAAGGTATGCAGACCTACCCACCTTATTCGGCATCCCAAGAAAGTCTATCTTCACATCCATCATACCACCTTCAAATTAACAACTAGCCACAGACTAATTATTATTAGCTTTTAGGAGGAATAATATTTGTTATTCAAAGGAGAGTGTCTAAAGTGAAGATATATGGATTAAAGAAGATAAGTGGAAGAAGAGTTTTCATAGGTTACCTAGGTATAGGAGGAACGGGTTTATTCACAATCAAGCACATGATAGACAATATGGATAGTGTAGAGCGTGTAGCGATTATAGAAACTATCTACTTACCACCGTTGATAACATATAATGAAGGCAGGTTATACTACCCAATTGAACTTTATAAATCTGGAGAGAACTTGATACTAAAGGTTGAGAATCTACCACCTGGATCCAGGGGGAATAAGGTGGTTAAAAACCTTATACGATTCTTAAAGAGGATAGGTGTGGAGGAGTACATAGTTATAGGTGGATTAACAAAGAATCTTAGAGAGGGGGAGAGTGACGAATATAGAGTAGTATACAACAAATATTGGAGAAATAAGGTTCCTGGTAAAGAGGCGCCAAAAAATCTTAGGATCTTTGGTCCTTTGGCAGCCACCCTATTATATACTGAATTGGAGAAGGTCCCGGCCCTGGGTATACTAGCCTACTCAGACGACAATGTCATGGACCCGATGGCAGTATCCTACGCAGTTAGAGCCATTAACAGTATATTCGGCTTCAACCTACCCATAGATTCGTTGAAAGAAGCTGCTAAAGAAGTAAGGGATATGATGAGAGAACTTGAGGAATTGGTTGAGAAAGGAAAGAATATATATACTTAGGTCTGGGATTGTTTAAGCTCCCTCAAATACTCATCAAAAACGTTCTTCACCCTCTCATATACAGGCCCCCTTTCTCCCTCTACACCATTCTCAGTCACCCTTATCCTATTCATCACTATAATCACCTTCTCCGCTGGCCTATACTCAACAGTCCTTGGGAAGACTCTGTCAAGCCTCTTCTTCAGCTCAGCAAGATCGAACTTCACCGTTTTCAGATAGATAGCTCTTATCTCAGATCCATTTAACACAACCAGGGGATAATACTCATCCTCCCTATGGAGTTTCACTATTACCGACATAGTGGATGGATCTACAGCTTTTAAGACCCCAGAGAGCCTCCTACCATCCTTCAACTCAACTAAGACATCCTTATTTACATGTTTATTTAACTCTCTACCAATTGGGTTTGACGGCATCATCATTATACACCATAGAATGTAGATATAGAATATCTGGAAAACCTATTTTAATTTTTTAGATAATATCCACTTTCACTATATACACCTATTCACCGGTACAGAACAGGAATTTGAATTCCCGAGTTGGACTTACAAATTCACAAAACCTCAACAATGAATTATACTTTTGAAATAGATAGTCATTGCCATGAATGGAGTTTGTCCAATATGTGGATATAGCGAGACAATATCTTCTAGAGACGATATATACTGTAGCAGATGTGGATATGTATTTAGAGAGGCAGTAAATTATGACTATCAAAAGCTAAGCAACCATGTCTTGAGACCACAGACCCCTAACACTAAGATGATTCATAGATATATTTCGAGTATCGTGGAGGCGCTCGACCTCCCATACTCTGTATATCAAGACGCGATGTCATACATACTTACATATAATCTAAGACCTATATCTCCGCGGATAGGGGCGATCGCACTCTCAATACTGGCTGTTTATAACGTCCTGAGAAGGAGGGGGGCACCATACACAATATCAAATATCATCAACCTCCTTAGAGAGAAGGGTATGGTCAATGTAGAGAAGAAACATATCTACAGAGCCATAAAAAAACATTTTCTTATGTCAAAAGTGAAGGCGGAGCCTGGTCCGAAGATATACGAGTACATTGATTTCACATTGAATAGGTTGGGTGAGAGGGGGATATCGATAGAAAACCCGTTAATAATAAGATACGTTGCAGATCACATAGCAAAGGATATGAAAAGGTATATATCCATGTCTCCCAAACTTATCGCAGCCATAGCCATATATACGTATTTCAAGATGATGGGAAGGAGGGATATGGAGATAACCTTGATAGATGAGCTGGCAGACATTCTTGAAGTATCACGCTACACCCTAAACAAGTGGATTAGAAGAGTTAACGAGTCCAACCTCAACCTCATACATAGGGCAGGCAACGGATAGATTTGAAACACCAACATATTCTACAGCACCCACCCTTAATCTAACATATAGTAGGCCTCCCGCTTCTTCAACATCCAAATCTAGCCCATCTAAATCCAAAACATTATCATAACCCAGACAATATAGCATCGTCTGGATAGCAAGGATATCTACAGCTACATCATCATAACTCCTCTCCACGAGGGCGATGGATATAGCTAGTAAAGCTACGATAATAACAACAGTAGCTACATAGAATCCTAAGAATCCCCTCCTACTATACACTTTATACCACCCCCCTCCTCAAATGTAAGATCCACATCATCACCTATCCGATATATGGCGATATAACCCTCCTCATACTCTATGTATAGCACCCCTTCAACTAGTTCAATAGATTTTATATCGTCTCCACCTCTACCTATAGATCCAACTGTGGAGAGGCAGCCACCATATGTATTCCGACCCGGCTCCAACCCAGACGATATTAGCATGGATATAATAACTATAGACACCAACAGTATAGAGGATAGCGACAATAGACTAGGGATATACCTGTACATCTCTATATCCCCAGAGCAACACTAACCAAGATCAATATCAGGGATAAAAGAATCAGTAGGAGAGTTAGAATAGCGGTATAAAATGATATACTGATGATGAAGTCTATCAAGTCATCAAACATCGATGGGTCCTCCTAACAACTCTAAAGATGCCATCGTTATATACTACGGACTCCTCATATCCACAGCTCACTACCCCGAAAAAATCAAAAAGGTTAACTGCTATACTCACAGAGACCAAGAAGAGCGTTATGGCCAGAACCACCTCTGTAACTAGGAGTATAGACTCCTTATCCATTCAATTACCACCCCCGAGAATCGAAGAATCCCTATAACCACCAGTGTCAACAACATCCCCCTCGCAATTATTAGACCCACCTCCCTTATGCTTCTATTCATCAACAAAAGAGTTTCTGCCGAACGGATAATAACGTGGTTGAGTAGTGTGAAACTGTGTTAAATATGTTATAGAGATATTGTTGAGGCTACATGCTAAGTGGAATACCCATCCTAGATGAGTGGAGTGGAACAATAGGAAAGTTCTACAGATATCTCTATGTAGAACCTGAGATAATCTACGGGTTCTCAGAAGAGATACTCGACTATATAGATGTAATAGAGGAGATATCCAAAGAATACCCAAGATTTAGAAGGTCGAATCAACCCCCAGAATTCCAATATCTCTATGCTATAAACATAATGGCTATAGAGGAGGATTTAGAGAGACATGGGATAGAGAGGGAAGACATACCGGATCTATCTGACATAATATTCTGGAGAGCTATTAATCTCAGCCAACTAGGGTTACTCCTGAGAGATCCAAACAATCTAGAAATATATATTCTCGGAGAAAACAGACCCATACACGTACATAACCATGGAGTAGGGAGAAGGAGGACTAATCTATACTTTGAAGAGAGTGGAGCAGTTGCACTAAGGAGATTAGCGGAGTTATTCTATGGAGAAGGGGTATATAGGGCTGGGGGAAGTATAGAGGTAGATATAATATATACAGGAGAAAAATACAGATTAGTTCTAGATCATGAACCACTAACCCATGGGGAGACAGTGGCTGTAATAAGGAAAAACATTATGAATTATAACGACTTAGACACACTCCTTAGAAAGGGATTCATCAATCAACAAAGCTATGAATACATAGCAAAGGAATTAGTGGGTACACCATCTATATTGATAGCGGGGCCGCCAAACACAGGGAAGACTACGTTACTAAACGCTATAGTAAAGAGGCTTCCTAAGGGATTAAGACTCTTGATAATAGAGGAGGCGAGAGAGATAGAGGACCTTAGATACGAGGGTAGACACCAAGCATTCTACAAGCACACAAGTATATTAAACGTAAAACATAGGGAGTTGCAGACAATATTCAACCTGAGAAGAAGCCCAGATTACGTCATTTTTGGAGAGGTACTTTCTGATTATGAGATCAGGCTTATGCTAGACACACTACTCATGGGTATAAAGGTATTGGCCACGATACACGCAGCAGATATAGACTCACTCAAAAAGAGGCTTGAAAACGCTTATGGACAGGGATATCACATACCATACTACAACATAGATATGATAATATTTACAGAGAGAGACTTGTTAACCGGGGAGAGAAGAATATCAAATATAATAAGACCGAGAAAGGACAGCTTAAAGAATATATCTAATTATGGAATCGAGGGGGCTAATTCCCCATGAACGTTCAAACAACCCTAATACTTATACTCTTAAGCCACATCATATCATTCTTAATAGTCACGAACAAGATTAGACTATTCAAACTAGATATAATCGACATCAACAAATTATATTCTGCCATATCCGACTATATATCAACAGGCTCAGATATAATCTTCACAGCTTCTTTAAAAAACAGACTCGAACACGAAGACTTCGTGTCCAATGAGGTAACACACAACATTAAGATACTAGATAGAGAACTAGCCTTAGAGACCTTCACATCTAAACTCGAAGATAGACTGGATAGGATGGAGGAGGAACTATATAACATAGAGTTAAAAGCAGTCTTCATATCTTCAACCCTAGTATTCCCACCAATCCTAATATTAATATCGTCAATAGTATTTGGAAACATAATATTATCCCTAACACCTGTCATACAGACACTACTTCTAAAAATAATTGAGAGGAGGCTGTAAAGATGAAGCGGGAAATAATAGATAGGCTAATACGAGGAGAATCCCTCTCATCAGCCCTATATAAGGAAGGTATGTATGAAGAGCTCAAAAAATATATCAAGACACCCCGTTATAACCAAGAGATTGAGAGAATCTCACGTACAACACGTGTTTTAAGGAAGTATGGAAAAATAGACATCTCTAGGGAGAGGCTTCTAAATAGACTCAATAACAGAGAAAGAGTCTATAGGAGGAGATTGATACTATTATCAGTTATAACCATACTAGCATTAGGTGTAATATCACCCGTAACCTCCATATTAATGAGTATAGATATTAAGGCAACCAACCAACTCGAAATCAATACGTGGAGCACCACACACTACCTCTTCGGGCTACTACAAACCATATTTATAACAGTAGCGCTTAACCGGTGGGATAGGAAGAAGATCACGATTCACACAACAATATACACGTCATTATATATAGCGACATCACTCTTCATAGAAAGTCTAATTCCCATGTAAGGAGAGAAACACTTTCACACCACCCATAATCAAGTTATCAAATCAAACACATGAGAGTTTTTAGCGGGGATAATATGAAGAGGAGAGGAGCCCAGATAGTGGAGGAAGGTCTCCTAATAATAATTGCATTAATGGCGATAGGCATAACCATCGGGGCAGCGAACACGATATACGCGAAGATAGAGGAGATGATACAATCCCTATTTGACACTCTAAACTGGTGGTGGGACACACTCTTCCCATTCCTATAAAAAACGGTGAAAAAGATGAGGAAAGCTATCAGACGTATACTAAACGGAAGCCAAACAAAAACACAATATGCAGGGATAAGGATAAGAGGGGGAGGTATATACATAGGGGATATCAGAACATGGGCTTCCCAACACATCACATCATATAGAAACATGATTAAAGCCCTAAAGAGTCTAAAAATACCAACCCAGATCATCCACTATATCAATGGCCCAAACGAGGAGCTAGCCATAATAACTAGAGGAAGCGACAAATACCAGTTGGAAAATAGAATAAACTCTTTAACCAACATAGTCCTAACAGCCTTCCCCAACTACGAAATAGAGAGGTTAACACGGAAAGATATTGATAGGATATATTCTTGGAAGAGAGCCATAAACACTGGGGAGGTTATAACTGGATTCGAATCCATGGTAGACAGCCAATCCTATAAACCTAAGGGGCTATTTAAACATCCTATACAGACGAGCGACGGCTACAACAAGATACTGCTAGGCAATATAATCGACTTGGACGAGCCTTACTACATAGACATAGATGACCTAAAAAACCACCTGTCCTGCATAGGAGCAACAGGAATGGGAAAGACCACAACAATATCGACAATACTGAATCAACTACCTAGAGAGATACCATACATAGTCCTAGACTACCACAACGAATACTCCAACATCCTGAAAAACGTAGACATAGTGATAAAACCAGGATACACAGACATAGGCATAAACCCGTTAAGCGAGGACGAGAGTATAGAGGACAACGCATCAATAATCACCGACATCTTCACAGAGGTATACAGCTTGACACATCCCCAACAATACCTGTTAAAATCCACTATCGAGGCAGTATACACAAAATACCACCTAGTTGGGGAATCAAAGCCAAACCTAAAAGCCCTGGTCAAAATGATAGAGGAATACCCAATAAAGTCATATAGCGAACATGAGACAAAAGCAGCACTACTAAGAAGATTGAAGCCACTAACAACAGGTCAGCCACAGAAGATATTCACAGGAAGAGAAATAGATATAGAGGAAATACTCAATAAAAACGTAGTCATTGAATTGGGACATATTTATGAGGTTAGTGTAAGAAAAATATTTGGATACATACTCCTAAAGAGAATATTTAATATACAGAGAGAGGCAGGGATGAAAGACTTAAGCCACATAACAGTTCTGGAGGAAGCCAGATACCTAATACCCACCCGTAGAGAATACGACCCACCTACAGTAGCTGAGAAGATACTCGATGAAATCAGAAAATTCGGAGAATCAATATTCATAATAACCCAATTCCCATCCCAGATCGCGAAAGCACCACTCAAAAACTCCAGTCTACTCATAATACATAGACTAACAGGATATGAAGACATAATGCATATAAAGAATATAGTCTCCCTAAACGAGGATCAGATAGAGTATATGAAACAGTTGAATGTTGGAGAGGCACTGGTTAAAGATTCTAGAAACCCTCTACCATTCCCAGTGGAGATACGGCGCTACAACTAGGCATTTACTCTAAAAAACGCCTAACATCACCTCTAGACATAATCAACTCAAGCCAATCAACAATGTCACATTCACCTCCAGACACTATCTTATGTATAGCTCTATCCACAGCTACATCCAGAGACCCTGAGTTATCTATCTGTATAACCTTCTCCTCACCATATATATCAACCGCCTCTGCATACACTATATCAAGGATCTCAGCCTCCAGATTCTCCGCAACTTTCTCTCTAGAGTAACCTCTTCTTAGAAGCCTCTCCTCAAGAGTATATGGATCACATCTAAGAACAATAACCTTATCAAACATCTCAGAATCTTCATTATATATTATTGAAAGGCCTTCATAGACCCCAGGAGAAACCACTCTCCCTCTTATCCAGCTTGAGAACCTATCCATATCCACTATATACGCTTCTCTCCTCCAGTCCCTACCCCTAAACAGCCCCTCCTCAACCAACATATCGTCAAGATGTATAGTCTCCAGACCCAACCTACCAGCAAGCTCAACTGAGAAAGTGGTTTTACCCACACCAGGAGTCCCCGTCACACCCAACCTCATAGATATCCCCAGATCATCAAAATCATGATTTTTATTAGACCTCATAGGATAGAGATGTATTTGACGGGCCCGTGGTCTAGCGGTATGACGCCGGCCTCACGCGCCGGAGGTCGTGGGTTCGAATCCCACCGGGCCCATCCTAACCACTACTTCTTCATTCCCTTCATCCTCTTCTTCCACCTTAGATTCTTACTCTTACATTTCCTACACTTTATAGCATTGGGTGGGTTTCTAGCCCCACACTTCCTACATATCTTATAATATAACCTGTATTTCTGAGCCAACGCCCTCTTATCTATCGCAACCTCCTCACTCATCTCCCAACACCCTCCTCATAATCTCCACAACATCAGATGGCTTATCAGCTATATATGCACCCGCCTCTTTAAAACCCTTAATCTTTGACTCTGCTGTTCCACTACCCTCTGAGACTATAGCTCCCGCATGACCCATCCTCTTCCCCTCTGGAGCGGTTCTACCAGCTATATAAGCTACTACAGGCTTGTTAAAACCATTCTCTATAATATATTTAGCGGCTCTCTCCTCATCATCCCCCCCAATCTCACCAATCAATACAAAGGCATCAGTATCTGGATCATCCTCTAGGATCTGAAGAGCCTCTACAAATGTTGTGCCGACGACGTAGTCACCCCCTATCCCAAGGACGATCCTCTGGCCATATCCAGCCTCTGACAACTGTTTAGAGATCTCATAGGTAAGTGTACCGCTCCTAGAGATTATAGCCACCCTACCCTTTGTGAAATACTGGTTTGGCATTATCCCAACCTTAGTATAACCCGGTATTATGAAGCCAGGTGTATTAGGCCCCACAATCCTAACCCCTCTCTTCGAGGCAAGCCCAATCATTCTAATAGTGTCTAGAGTGGGGATACCCTCCGTGATAACCACTATAGGATTCAATCCATTGTATATAGCCTCAACAACAGCGTCGAGAGCGTATTTAGCAGGGACGAAGACGATGGATGCATTAGCATCAGTCTCACGCACGGCCTCATAAACTGTGTCGAAAACAGGTACTCCATGTACCTCCTGTCCACCCTTGCCAGGCGTCACACCAGCAACTACCCTAGTCCCGAACCTCAGCATCTGTTCTGTATGGAAGCTGCCCTGCCTACCTGTAATACCCTGCACCAAAAGCCTTACCTCATCCTCTACAAAACCCTTAATCATCCATACACCACCTTCCTAGCAGCCTCATCCATATCTTTATAAACCTTAAAACCCTCCCTAGATAAGATATCCCTACCCACATCCTCCAATGTACCTACAAGCCTAATAACAAACATCTCCTTCGGTATACCTACTCTATTCACCGCTTCAACAACACCCTTGGCCACCTCGTCACACCTAGTTATACCTGCAAAGATATTTAGGAAAATCTTTCTAGGCTTCACCTCCCTATAAACAACCTCTAGAGCCTTAGATATTCTCTCGGATGAAGCCCCTCCACCAACATCTAGGAAGCAGGCTGGCCTGCCATTATAGTAAGCAACGAGGTCTAGTGTAGCCATGACGAGGCCAGCCCCATTACCTATAACTGCTATATCACCGTCTAGAGGGACATATGCAAACCCAACCTCCCTAGCAACCTTCTCCCCCTCAGTCAAGAACGCCTTATACTCAAAGTAATTACTTAACACACGTCTAAATCCTGAGTTGTCATCCACTATAACCTTAGAGTCAAGGGCTATAAAACCCCTATCCGTATATACAAGCGGGTTTATCTCTAGAAGGAGGAGATCCTCATTAACAACAACATCAAACAATCTCCTTGTAAAATCTAGAACTTCTCCCCATCTAGAATCCATATTAAAGAATACTTTGGATAGAGTCTTACCTATAGACTCTGGCAAGACCTCGTCAGGGTAGATCTTGATACGGGCTATCTCCACACCCTTCTCCGCCATCTCCTCAATATCTACACCTCCATATCTAGATGCAAGTATTATGTATGACTTGTCACTCTTAGAGGCAAGTAGACTTATGTATAGCTCATCCTCATGAGGTATATACTCCTCAACCAATATATGTGAAGGCCTCCTACCCCTGATAACAACTCTAGACACCTCATCAAGCTTCTCCAACAAATCTTCAAATGAACTCGCCTTCTTAACAGCACCGGCCTTCCCCCTACCCCCAAAAAGGTATTGACCTTTAACAATGTATGGTGGATTCAGACCAGCCTCATCCAACCTAGTCCTGAGACTGCCGGCATCTATAGTATCATCAACATCCAATACAACTCCCTTGGGTATGGGGACACCATACCTCTCAAATATCTTCTTACCCTCATACTCAAGTAGAAACATTGTGGACACCAACCACTTTATTGTAGTGATATTGATTCACCATATTTTTATTTAAAACCCTACCTATACAAAACCCTAATATTGTTCCTCATCACATAGGATTGAGTATGGAGACGCCTAAGAAGATAAGGACAATAGATGCTGAGAAACACGTTGGAGAGGAGGTCAAACTATATGGATGGGTGGAGGATAAGAGGATACTTGGAAACATAATGTTTATAACTTTGAGGGATGGGTGGGGCAGGATTCAATTGACTATTAGAAAGGAAGGGAATATAGGGGTGTATTCAAGGGCGTTAGCTACTCAGAGACAGAGTGTAATAAGCGTGGTAGGGAGGATAAATAAGTATAGGGATACGTTGGAAGTCATCCCAAGCAAATACTTCCTAATATCACAGGCCAATCACCCTCTACCCATAGACCCCACAGGAAGAACCCCAGCAGCACTACCTACATTGATAGAGTATAGACCATTAAGCCTCAGGATCGAGAGGATAAACGCTATATTCAAGATAAGATCTCAAGTGAAGAGGTACATAAGGGAATACTTCTATAGTATAGGGGCTATCGAGATAGATACGCCGAAGATAATTGCAGCTGCCTCAGAAGGAGGGGCTGAACTATTCTCAGTAAAGTACTTTGATAAGGCTGCATACCTAGCACAGAGCCCACAGCTGTATAAGGAGCAGGTGACTATGGGGTTGACGTATGTCTTCGAGATAGCACAGTTCTACCGTGCAGAAAAATCACATACAAGAAGACACCTGACTGAGTTCACATCTGTAGATTTTGAAGGCGCCTACATAGATTACAACGAGGCTATGGACGTGTTGGAGGATATGATTAGACACGTATTCAAAAGGCTACAAGAGGATGAGGAGCTTTTTAAGATATTGAGGCGTGACCCACCTAGACCTCCCAGCGAGATACCCAGGGTGAAGTACGATACACTTATAGACTACCTAAGAGGCAGAGGCAGGATGATAAAGTGGGGTGAAGACTTTGATAGCGAAGCACTTAAGATGATAGCGGAGAAATACAGTGGATTCTACTTCATAATTGACTGGCCATGGGATACAAAGCCATTCTACATATATAGAATTGGGGACTATACCCAGTCATTCGACCTTATGCATGGCTCTCTAGAACTCGCATCAGGGGGAACTAGGGAACATAGGTACTCAGAGCTGAGGAAGAATGTTATTGATAAGGGTCTAGATATAGATAACTTCGAGTATCACGTAAGGTATTACCAATATGGAATGCCTCCACACGCAGGCTTTGGACTAGGGCTTGACAGACTGGTCCAGATGATAGTTGGCGCAGATAACATTAGGGAGGTAGTGCTATATCCCAGGGACCCTGAGACCTTGACGCCTTAGACCTACTCACTCCTAAACCTGTTTGTCCACATCTCATAAGCTGTGAGATGGCTATGTGATATACTAGGCTTGACCCTCTTCAAAGCCTGTCTAAGATCATCCATATTTATAGGCCTCGGTTTAGCGGAAGGATCCGAGGCCATCCCAGACTCAAAAAGCTCCGACACCACCTCTATAACAGCTGTCTGAACCACATCTCTAATATCACTTGGGGTGTAGTCCTTTGTATAATCAGCTAGAAACTCATAATCTATATCATCCTCATGACTCACCTTAGATAGAAAATATTGGAAGAGCTTCTTCCTAGTCTTTTTATCAGGAGGGGGAATGTATATCCTCTTTTGGAAACGCCTTATGAAACCTTGGTCCAGATCCCAGGGCTTATTTGTAGATGCAACAATGAATAGTGGTAGGTTACTCATGCTCTTAGCCTTCAAGCCATCCATCTCACTTAGAAACTGATTCCTAACCCTCAGTTCACCGCCTACCTCGGTATTCCTAGCACTTAGAAGCGAGTCCACCTCATCAATATAGAGTATAACCGGCCTCTCCCTAGCCCTCTCTCTGAGATAGTTGAATATCTGAGCCACCTTCTTCTCACTCTCTCCAAGCCACTTAGACATGATCATTGTTGCATCTACCGGGTAGAACTCAGCATCGATCTCATTCGAAAGTGCGGCAGCTATACTCGTCTTACCACATCCTGGGGGACCGTATAAGAGTATGGCTCTGGGGAATCCTAGAGGAAAAAGGTCTGGACGCTTAGTAGGATATACTATAGACTGTCTAATAGTTTTCTTAGCATGTTCCAGGCCTATTATCTCATCCCAAGTAATTGTTGATTTAAAGGGTACAAGTATCTCCTCCATCCTCCTATCCTTCTTAACACTGTCTGTAGGCATATGTTTAGGTCCGCTACCATCACCCAGCTTTATATTCGACACTGTCCTCATAGACCCTGTGGATACACCCCTGAGATAGTTGACCCTATCTCTATACATCCTAACTGCCTTCCTATACTCTCGCTTGAATTCTGGAGACTCCTCAGCCTCTATAAGTTGGACCAGTAGCTCTATTGCTTTACTATAGTATCCTATCGCCATAGATATGAGGCCGTTCTGATCAGCCTTAACAGCCCTCCTAGCATATTCTATGGCCAAGTCCCTAAGCCTCTTAATCTCCTCAGGGTCTTTAACCACACTCATATACAATACCTCATACAAACGAGACTATACCTTCCTCGCCAAGAGAGTATAATGTATCTAAAACCTTCATAGGAGTTGTCCTGTAGATCCTAGCCAGCCTAAATATGTTTATCTCTATCACCCCACCTTTATAACCCTTCATGATGTGGTTAAGCAGTAGCCTCTCAAGCCTATCCAGCTTCTTCCTAGCAACCCTATGAAGATACTCCCTATTCAACCTAATCCTTACCACACCTATTGATTCAGGCTGCTCCTCTCTAGTGGTTGACACACCCCCGTCAGTGGCTATAGCTTCATAAAGCCTATTTACTAGTGTTGGAATCCCTTCCGGAGATACGTCTGCATCCCTGGGTATAACTGGAAACTTTCTGGAGAGCTCCTCCACAACATCCTTCTCAATACTCCGAAGTATCTCCTTAGCATCCTCAACCGGGAATATGTATCCATCTCTAACAGGTACGGATGCATCGACCACTATCTCTTCATACCCACTATACAACTCTCTAGTCAGGTCTTCAAACCCCCTGACTGTATAGCCCACAACCTTTGCAACGTCATTAACAGCCTTCAATGTGTCGTTCATACCGTCGAATGCAGATATGAACTTCTTTATAGTGTCTATCCTACCCATCACACCCTCTAGACGAAGTAGTGTATGCCAGATCAACTCCCTCACTATATAGAGGACATTATACTCCCTGGCGTAGATAGCAGCTGTCTCCAGATCACCTCTCTCCCTATATATCTCAATATAGCTATGTATATCTTCCAGCCTCTTACTCACCTTCGAGAGCTCCATAGAGAGTCTACTCCTATATATGTATAGCTCCCTCTCCATCTTATCATACATCTTGATGAAATCGTTAAACCTATATCTCCTCAGTCTCAACACTCTCCACCTCCTCAAGACGTTTCTCCAATGAGTTTATCAACTCGGATATAGAGTTGGAGGCGGTTGTTATCTCGGATAAAATATTCTCTATATCCTCCAACTCATTCGTGAGTCTTAAGATCTCTTCAGACAACTCATTATAACATATTTTATAGATGTTTGTATCTATCCTTCCGGACTCGAGGTCCATCTGGAGGGTGAACAACCCCTCCCTATACTCAGCTATTAGGCTATTTATATACCTCCTCCTATTCTCTAGGTTCTTCAGGGTCTTACCAACCTCCTTTAGGGATCTGTTAAACCTCTCCCTAAACATCTTGAAATACTTCTCTATATAACCCCACCTACTATCTATGGAGAGGATGTTGTTCAAGGTCTTCAACTGAAGATATATGTATTGTAGTTCATCAAGAAGTTCAGAGGCCTTCTTAATAGGAGGAGGTATTACCTTTACAACCCTTCCACCCAACTCTATCGAGGACGGTGTCTTATACATTATAAATCCGTTGTTGGATATGAATATCTTATCCAGTTCACCCTTCGAAGATACCTTATACGATACTATACGTCCCTTAAACCTACCATACTTCTCCACTACAGTCTTACCAATGAGGCTATAAAAAGATGTGGGGATGTGGTTAGAACTTGAATTCTCCATATCCACCACTCTCTCCATACTCGCCACTAGATTCTGAGACCGGTTCTGGGATGCCAGGAAGCTCTTGTTTCATCTCCTCCTTGGCCTGCCTCTCAGCCTCATGCAGTATCTTCAACGCCTCGTCATTAGCTGTGGTTATAGGCATACCAACATCTCCACTCTGCGTCGCCTCCCAAAGTATATTTTCAAATATCTCGTTAATCTGTGTGAAGCCCTCATCCACTGTTGGAATTATCACTGATATCATACTCCTAACATTCTTAAGTACCTGCATAGCTGGGAGAATCTCAGCAGCAGCGTCACTAACACTCTGAACTGTTTGAAGCCTAACAACAACACTTTGCAACGCATATCTTGCGTGTTTCAACACCTTCATAGCCTTCCTAATCTCCACCAGCTCATTCGCATATAGTGTAGCCATGGTCCTGTCATGATCCTTAATAGCCTGTACCACCTTAGCAAAGTATATCTTATCCTTCTCCTTCAAGCTTCTTATAGAGGCGTCGAGCTTATTCATCTGCTTATTAAGTAGTCTGATAGCGCTCTCAAGCTTCGGCCTTATATTCCTTTGCGGCCTCAAACCTCTCTTCATGCTGTCTGCAAAGCCTTCCTTCTTACCAGTCCAGAGGTCTCTGAAGTCCATCCACTAGCACCTCCAAGAAAATTCCTACTATCATGGGGTGGGGGGGATTTATTAAGGTGGTGTGCCAATAGATTAAGTGTCTCGCTACACCCTTGTAGATGATACAGATAAATTATATTAGTTTCCTGGGGGGTCTAGATGGAGGAACTGTCGCCTAGGGAGAGAGAGAACATCATATCGAGGCTTGAGGATATGGGGTTGACGAAGAATGAGGCTAGAGTGTATGTGGCGCTCGTATCCCTAGGAGAGGCTAGAGCTAGTGAAGTAGCTAAAGCCTCTGGAGTGGCGAGGGAGAAGACTTATAGGATCCTAAGAGCATTGACATCTAAGAAATATGCGAAGGAGGTGGGGGGAAACCCTAAGAAGTGGAGGGCTGAGGAGCCTGAGAAGATATTTCTACCAATACTCCTAGAGAGGAAGAAGAGGGTTGAGCAGCAGGAGCAGGCTATAAATACACTGGAAAAGATATTCAATACAGCAATCTTGAAGAATGAGAAGCAGGAGATAAGTATATGGCAGGTGGGTGAGGGAGATACAGAAGATCTTATTAGAGAACTAATGAGTAATGGTAGAGAAGTGATCTTTCTATTGATATCACCATATCATATAGATAGGTTTAGCACAGGTGTATTGAAGGATGTGATTAAAAAGGTTCATAAGAAGGATACAGATATAAAGCTCGTATCCTGGATGATAGATGGAGACATATTCCAACATGCTAAACTAGATTACTATACAGACCTCTCGATAACAGATACCGAGCCACTTACAAAGTCATATATAGTCGTTGACTGGAGAGAAGGGTTAGTCCTCGACGATGACGGCGTGGGGATACACTTCACCAATGGTAGGATAGCCTCTATGATAGCCTCACTCATAAAAAGCCTATCAGAATACTCAACCCCCCTAAAACACTTTATAGATATGTATTACGCTACAAATAAGATCCCAGGTAACGCGCCTCTAACTCCCAAATACATGATAGAGACGGCAAACAGACTCTTGGAAGGCATCACATCAGAAGCGATACAGATATGTGGGTATGAGCCTATATATAGAGCTACAAAGCAGGTCCTTACCCAGGTAATTCCAGAATATCAGAGGCTGACACTCCAGGAGAAGATAAAACTTTACAAGACTCTTTTAGAAGCTACATATCCAAACATGCAGATGGATGGTTCTATCGATGATAAGGGGGCGAGGATAACTATATCGGTAGAGGTTAAGTATGACAGCGAACACTATAGGCAGCTGAAGGAATTGGTGAGACAGAGTAGAATATATCCACACCCATATGTAGTCGGGCTTGAAGGAGAAGTTAGGGAGGCGGGCTATCCACTGGCGAAGACACTTATAGTAGATTATAGAAGGAGGAATATACTCCAGGTTATGAGGCTTTACAACGCATTAAAGTATTAGAACTCTGACCTAGAAGCCCATATATACGCTAGTACAATAGCCACTAGACTCCCCACCAACCCTGATACCAGGGCGCCAATAACATGCTGATACCTGGTGAACAGCTCCGCCAGCATTGGAAGCGTATCTATCAAGAATGGGATAACCAGTGCAGCCACAACGTATATCGCTACGCCAAGGATAAACCCTATTAGTGCCACTATTGTGTAGGCAGTTCTAGGCGACATAGATATCCACCAAAACAATTGATAACCACCATATACGTAATAAAGGATGTGTATCGAGAAAAAACTTTACATGTAAAAAAGGAGAGGGGGTATTAGGCTTTAAACACTTTGAAAGCTGTTAACGCAGATACAGCCAGTACTATGATAACCAGCACCATTTGGATCATTGACATACTGTTCAAATCGCCAGCGGCCACATCTATCTTGTCACTTAGACTAGTCTCAAGATCACCCAATGCCTGCTCCAAGTTATCGAAGCCCTGTCCAACATCGCTGGATAAACCATCTAAAGCGCTTGATATCTCATCTAGCGAGCCCTGGACATCCTCGACAGCTGCTGATAAGTCGTCAACCGTGGATTGTAGGTTTGAGACAGCATTCATTATGCTTGATACATCGCTGGATAACCCGTCGACATCATTCATCAACTGGCCCATGCTATCTGCAATCGCTGCAACCTGACCAGCCAAATCATCCAGTGAACCCTGGACAGCATCTACCGCCGCTGCAACGTTGTCAACAGCGTTCTGCAAATCTGATAATGTATTTGAGATACCAGATACCTGTGAGGCGAGACTGTCAAGAGCAGCCTGAATATCACTTAGGGCGGCCACAGTATCCTGTAGATCGGCTACAGCACCCTGTAGGTCAGATACCGCAGCATTTAGATCCGCTATTGTCGTAGACAGGCCAGATAGCTGATCCATTATATCGGACAGTGTAGGAAGCACGTTATTGTTGAGAACGTCCAAAACATCGTTTAGAGAGTCTGCCAAGCTACTTACATCATCGGATAAGCCGTTCAAAGCTGTGAACAGATCGTCGAAGCCTTGTGTCACATTCTCATCTCTAAATACCCATACCTCGAACTGGTCTGAGGCAGAGTCTGTAGACACCGCAAATACCTGTACCCAACCTGGGATAGCTGGATCGAACCAGAAGCCTGGCGACTGGTTATAGTATGCTGTAGCATTCACATTGTAGAGCCCTGGAGCCCAGTCATCACCTATCTCAGTACCAAACACTATCTCTCCGAAGAGTGATGGCACTACAAAGCCGTTTGCGTTTGACACTCCGAATCCAGTCGCTACTGGAAGACCATTATCATCTCTGAATACATCGTATGCGACCAATGCTCCTGGCACGTTGCTGCCTGGTGCAGGCCAGTTGATGTTAGCAACGTGTGCGAAGAATGTTGCTGTCTCACCAGTGCTGTATAAATCATCGTATACCCAGAAGTGTAGGAATATCCTGGCCTTCACTATAAATGTGGACTCCTCATTAGGTGGCGGGAGTGGTATGTTGAAGTTGTTGTCTACCTGGAACTGTGGGGATGCTGTTGTATTAACCCATGAAGCAGTAACGTTATATACACCTACAACACCTCCTAGATCGTTAAGTACATCAACTGTAAAGTTCCACCATGCATATGTTGGTGTTGTGCTGGTGGGATTATCCATATTCGCCATATATACAGCAGCCGTTCCCACTGCGGGTGGGGCACCTGTCTGGAGCCACACAGTAATGTTCACATCATAGTCAGCCCAGTTTAGCGGAGACCCATCCTTCTTAGTTCCAAAGGTCTGTATAGATATGAATACCGTCTCATCCTGGTAGAATTCTTCCCACATACCGGGTCCATTAGCCCATAGGCTCTGTGGATTGTTGTTGATGTAGACTACCAGGAAGTATGTGACGTTGAACTCCCACCTAACCTCTTGCCCTGCTACGAATAGGAAGCCCTCACCTGGAGCACCTACTCCTCCTAGATCCCTCAGGTAGAGGTGTATCGAGTAGTTACCAGTCCCGAACTGTATAATGTCGAACAGATATGTGTATGTCGATACCGCTGGACTTGCTGGCAGAGTGTCACTGATCACGGTGATCCAGTTAGTTCCGTCCCACCTTGATATAGTAATATTCCACTCCAGCGCTGTTGGATCAGCCCCGTATAATGGATCCCACATCCAAGTGAAGTTGAAGAAGGCAGTCCTATAGTTTATGTGGTTCGGGAAGGTGCCGGGCGCTATCACGGGTCCAGGCTCAGGTGCGTGTATAAAGCCGTTGGGAAAGACAGCGAAGCCAACATTGTTAAGCTGTGCGACGACAGGTGCCTTATTCAAGTCCAGCTGGGCAGTCCATATAAACAGTCTCTCGTTATACCAGTTCCTAGCCCCACCTACATCAGCAGATACAGTGTCGTTATAATCGTTCAACAAAGCTGGATTCCCATCAGACATGTTCCAATCCTTGTGGTGATCTAGTGTACCGTCTGCAGCCCACACTACAAAGGTTAGATCCGCAGACTGTAGCAGACCTGCCGCGCCACCCAGAGTTAAAGGTCCACCTCCTCCAACCCTAACTGCTAGGCCAAGGTTTACATTAGCATAGAAGACGCCTGTGCTGGGGTCATATAACATGAGATCTACATAGGTGTAGTTACTGTCTAAAGCTGATGTGCCAGTTGGAATTAGATCTGCCTGGATGAATATTGCCAGTATCAACCATATGTATCCATACTCTCCCTCAGTGGACTCTGCAATTGGGATTGACTCGTTCTGAGCATCTGTGAAAGTATTACCTGTTACGTAACCATTGAATGCAGATCTATCTGGCGCTGGAGGTGGCCTACTGTTGGGCTCGAAGTCAAAGGGGCCATAGTTTGTCCCTCCTGCGAGGAAGTCCCTCTTAAGGGAGGCGTTAATCCAGAAGTTGACATATACATTCCACGATGTAAACGTATTTATGTCGTTGGGAGACCCTATAGCTGTGACGTTGACTATAGATCCATTGGTTATAAACGACCCATACTCACTAGCGTTAACACCCGATGTAAACACGTTGTCTGTAGCTGTCACGTTAAAGTCAAACAGGAGGGTGTTGATCACTGGGGCTGATAGCAGGCTTGCAGTGGAGGGTGTCAACTGCACATCTGGTGGCGAGTTGTCGACTGTGTGTGGAATATACATTATTAAGCTGTCTCCCGAATCCCACCTTGTCGTGACTATCCATGTATTTGTAGTGCCAACCAATGCTTCAGATGGATTTGCATAACCATTTACAATGAGTTTCACAACCAGTACTTCAAACGCATTTACATCACCTACTGCTCCGGTATAGTTGTTAAGTTGTGTACCAGCCCCTCCGACCCAGTCTATCCTAAACCCTATTACCGTACCACCATCTAGAAGCGATGTCACCTGCCAATCTCCAGTACCAGTTCCAGATACTAAAGACCATGTATTTGTGTCGTTGTCAAAAGCGTATACCTCTGCCCCTCCCAATACATAGGGGTAAGGGGGCCCCTGCATTACAACCTCAACCCTGTCTATATAGTCTATTCCAGATCCCTTAGTCTCCACAACCCACAGCGTTAGTAGACTTGGACTATCACCTGGGAATATAGGCACTGGATCAGCTGATGGGAAGAACCAAGCTCTGGCCTTCTCAGGGTTTGAGTTATGCATAGCGCTGGTAAACCCTACGTTGAAAAGCGGCGATGCAAGCAGAGTAGCTATCAAGAAGACGGATAATATAACCAACCTATTCACTGCCATACTCACCTCTTAAACTAGAGGCGTATCCATATCATCCGCCTAGATGATATATAAGGCTTAGGTACAATTTGTATGTCCACTGAGAGAGTCAGGACGGTCACAGTCTAGAGCCTCTACACACCATATGCTTTATATATCTAGATACCTTACTCTAGAGTATGAGATGGAGGTGGAGGTCATATCTGAGAGAGATAACCCATTTCTAGATAGGAGGGAGTATAGGCTAGGGTTTAGACATGGTGGCGAGGCCACACCATCTAGGGAAACCGTAGTGAGGCATGTGGTTGAGAGGATGGGGTTGGAGAGAGACAAGGTATTCGTAGCATCCCTAGAAACATATACGGGCATGGGCTATACAGTAGCCACAATATACTATTATCCCAACGGTATTGACTGGAGCACCATAGAGCCAAGTAAGAGGTGGAAGGTGAAGGCTGGTGGCGAAGAAGAATCCAAAGCCTAGGAGAAAGAGGCCCAGTCCAAAGGTCTGGAGCTTCTACACATTAGAAGGAGACTCCCTAAAGAGGCTTAGACGCTTCTGCCCCAGGTGTGGCAGGGGAGTCTACATGGCGGAACACCCAGACAGATACAGCTGTGGAAAGTGTGGATATACCGAGTTCAAGAGCTGAGTAGTAGCCTATCTATAGACTTCCTAATCCTATATATAATGTTTAGAGGGACGAGAGGGGCGAAGGCGATAATTATCCTCGGACTCAATATCCGCTCCAGAACGTCTATACACGACCCGCAGGCAGAGAGGTATCCTGTTAAAAAGCTCTTAACTATCTGCTCCACCTCCCCCCACCTCCTACCCAGTATAAAGCTATATAGCATCGCCTCACCCAGATCCCACTCTAAATTAGTATCCAACCCGAACTGCTCAAGATCCACGATGTAAGGCTCCCCACCAGATATAATAACGTTCTGAGGCTTCGTATCACCTATGGAGACCCCCAGCTCCCTATGAATCCTACCTATTAGGTAGCCATACTTTAGATACCCATCCTCCGTATCGTCATACTTATCCAGCCTAGTCCCCTCTATATATTCCTCTATAATCAACCTCTCAGGCCATACAACCCCATAAACCTTGGGAACCTTGAACCCCCTATCCCTGAGCATGAAGAGCCCGTGAAACTCTCTAAACATCCTCCTGGTAGGATCCACCTCAAAGTATTTATATCCATATAGCCATGTAAATATCCAGATCCACTTAAGTAGTGAGCTGTATAGAGGAAACTTTTTAACCACCAGCCTCTTAACACCGCCATCCAGATCCACATCCACAAGGCTTAGGCTGCTTAACAACCCCTTCCTCCTAATGGCGATGACCCTCGCTCCTGGACCAAATATAGACTTTACTATCGACTCAATATCCAGGTCCTCCACTGTAAAGAAGCATCTATCCATAGACAACGTTATCTCAGGGTTCTCCAACTCCCTAGGTATCCTTATGCTTTCACCACCTCTCGACAACTTGCTCCTAAGCTCGTCCAAAAATACATCTATCCCAACCGATGCAGACATACCATGGGTATAGTACATGGATAGTCCCCTAACCAAATACTTAACTACTTCAGATGGAGAGGACGGTACTCTGGAGACATCTACATCCACTACATACCCATCCACGAGGCTTAGGAGACCCTCCTCCATATACTCTCTACATGCAGCTTCAAACTTCTCCAGGGCAAGCCTAAAGTTCTCAGCCCCCCTAGAGCCATAAAACATCTTGTAATAACTGTATCTAACGGGGGGGTATGCCATAATCCTCTTCCAAAGCCTCGATAGAAGGAAGTACTTTAGGGGGATCTTCATATATCTTAGGAACCCCCCATATTTAATTTTTAATAAGCTTAGCTCCTCCAACACAGCTCGCTTCTTCAACATAAACTCCATACTCTCCACGTACTCACGATTATAGAGTGGCTTATACACCCCATATAACCTTCCAGCCACGAATTCACCGTGAACACCAGTCTCGATATCCTCCTCGAAGAAGACTCTATCGACCACAAGTATAGACAGGTAGATGTCCCCAGCCCTACGGTATACATATCTTATCCTAGGCTTATACCCATCTACTATATAGATATAGTCGTAGTCACTATCTTGTGATGCGTATCCTGCAACTCTACTACCATACTGGATGACTGCATATGGCTCAAAACCAACCACTGAAATTATATCATTGAGAGAGGGTTCAACCGACATATTGATCCATAAACTCCCTGACACGCTCCAAAACGACATCGGGAAAGTACATCCTAGCCATGTTGGCCGCCCCCAGAGGCCTCCTCATATCCTTAGAGGATACTTTCTTAGTAGGCTTTCCCCTATCAATCCAGTTCCTCTTTATCTGGCTCGCCAACCTATACTTACTATATATCTTATCAAGATTTGTCAAGATCCTTACGTATGAAGGTGACTTGGAGAAGACTAGTTCAGGCCTAATCTGGTAGACCTCATCGATGAAGACGATACCCGCCAAGCTGGATGTATAGATATCTATACTTACCAGATTCTCCTCCCTCAAATACTTTATAGCTAGATAGATATAGTGTAGAAGCTCATGGGCGAATATCGCCTTCAATACAGGATTCTTACCATATAGGAGGAGGGGGAGATACGTCTCCACAACTGGGTTAACCCTATCCCCATATACTCTATAATTGATGTTTGCGAAGATGATGGCGGATACACCCTCCCTATCCTCCAAAACCCTGGCCTCAGGCAGGATTATCACTGGCGGATAAGGAATACCAGATATGCCAGATATCTCATCAAGTATCTTAACAAGGTCATACACCCTCTCAAACCCTGTAGAAGCCATCTTCTTAGATATCAGGCCATTTATCGAGGCATTCAACACCCCATCAAACCCAATTGTAAACTCCCTATCCCACTTCATCCACCTCACCACTAGGCAAGAGGGTCTTCAAAAACCTCTTAACGTCATCCCCAACCAATACCTCTACAACACCCATCCCGGGCTGACCGTAATATACATGTGAGCCACTATTCATAAATAGGATTATAGGTATACCCACCAGATCCTCCTCACCACTAACCCGGAGAACAATGGGCTTATGAAGATATACATCTTCCAACAGATCCATTATAGCTATGTTTACCCTCCCCCTAATATTCTCAACATCTATAACCATGTTGAATAGGCTATAATCTATACCCACTACAGGTCTCCGCCTCTCTAGACAGTCCACGACTGCTATAGAGGGGGTAATACCCCACCCAAGGAAGGTCCTAGTAACTCTATCACCCACTGTAGCTATATCTACACCCTCCCTATGTAGTTCTAAAACCCTCTCCCTAAGCAGAGCCATCTCCAAACTGTCATATAGCCTCCCCAGAGGCTTAGACAGCCTCTCCCTAACAGCACGAGGAAGGTCTACATATCGCCTACCACTAAATGATCTTAACCGCATAATAACCCACTTTCTCAGCCCCTATAGCCTCCTTAACCATAGAGTCCTCGGATATAATTATTACGAAGCCGTCCCAGTGGATAGTGAATATAGTGCCTCCGCAATTCCAACACTCCTTAGCATTATTCTCATTCAACGCCTTACACTTCCTACACGCCTTGAACCTCTTCCTCCTAGCCACGTCTACTCACCACTCACCTTCTCACTAGACAACTCATCATATATCCACTCCAACTTACCCAGGTACTTATCCTTCAGGTTCAAGGCTATCTTCATCCTAGTCCCTTTCCTAGGCATAGCAACATCAGCTACCCTACCCCTAACAACATCCCCTACCCTAATAATCCTCCTAGTCTGCCTCCCGACAACCATCTTCTCCCTCTTATTTATCTCCACCCTATCATCACCCATAATCCACGTCTTATGCACTAGGGCATCTATCTCACCGATCCTTACAAAGATCCCAAAATCTTGTATCTCAACCACAACCCCCTCAACCACCTCACCCTTCTCCGGCATAAATGAGTAGACGTAGAACTCAGCCTTATGGTTGGAGGATCCATCCTCAGAAACCACCTTGCCTAGAGGATCCACCTTAGGCTTTCCAACCATTATTACATATCCCAGGTTCTCTATGGGGAGGCCAATGTATTTATATAGCAACTGCCTCCAGGCAGCCTCCTGAAGATCCATCTTGAACATGCTAGGCTTAATATTTACTATATCCTGAACCTTACTCTTGTAGAACATATACTACCACCGAGACCAATATTAAAGGTGTTATACACAACTAAATTAAATATTATAGAGTTTACTCCATGGAGAGCCAGGATCCCCTTATAAACAAGACTCTACACCCCCTCTCCATAGCCCTCCTCCTCAGCCCCCTATCAGTCGTGGCTAGGACATATCCATTTTCACATGCAAATCTCAATACCGCCTCATCAGCCACATCCCCCTCCCCATACTCTAACAACTTGATGAAATCATACTTCTCAAGTAGCGATAGTATGACGTTGGCCTCTGGAACCCTTTCTTTAAGCCTATATAGCTCTTTATACACGGGTTTAACAATGAATATCTCTAGGGGGGTGAACCTATCTATAATATCGGTGAACAACCTCCTCCTAACAACCTCCAATAGGAAACTTGTGTCACAGACCAGCCTCAATACAGGGCGGTAGCTATAGTACCGTTCCAACCCCCACTAGCCTCCACTTGTTATCATACCTTGCCGCTACAGCAGCTCTCCAACCCTCCTCAGCCACTACAGGCCTTGACAGGTTCAGGTGGTATATTCCATCGGAGATTGATGTAACAACACCTAATGTCGTTGCAGGCCCTATGTTAAGCCTGAGAGGCTCCCCCCTCGATATAGGCCTCACCTCCAAGCTCTCCTCCGTACCGACTACATACCTAAATAACTCTATATCTAGGGACAACTCATACCTGACCTCAGGGAGGCTATCTGGAGCCCCTGCAACATTACCGACCATCCCATCGGACTTTGTTAGGGAAGGATCTAGATCAGTCTGGATACCTACCAACCCGCCTGGATATGCCACATCAAGCTTCAGCCTACCACTGCTTAGAGACTCTACAGTGGCGTATAGAGGCTTATGCCTAATCCTACCCCCCTCCTTATAGAGATATCCAGGTAGAATCTCTATCTCATCCCCAACACGAACCCTACCCTCAAGTATAGAGCCTCCGAGAACACCCCCTACAACATCCCTATAGTTGGTTCCCGGCTTATTTATGTCGAACGACCTAATCACAAACATCTTAAGCGGCTTACCCGGATATCTCTCTCTAGGAGGAATATATCTATATAAGGCCTCCACCAGATAGTGGAGATTAACCCTATGGATGGCGGAGACAGGTATTATAGGTGCATCCGCGAATGAGGTTGTAGATAGGAACTCCTTTATAGCCTCATAATTTCTATACGCCTCCTCCTTAGACACTATATCAATCTTATTCTGGACTACTACTACATTCTTCACACCCAGCATCTCCAGTGCCACAGCGTGCTCCTTAGTCTGCGGCCTAGGTACAGACTCATTAGCTGCTATAACCAACATAGCCCCATCCATCACCGCAGCTCCAGACAGCATATTAGCCATTAGACTCTCATGCCCTGGACAGTCTACAAAGCTCACAACCCTAACCAACTCACCGTCTACACCGTTATACCTAGGTCTAGACCAGTAAATCTCTCCACCCCCCAATCCAAACCTGTATATCGGCATATCAGCGTAACCAATCTTAATGGTTATGCCACGTCTCAACTCCTCACTGTGAGTCGCAGTCCATCTCCCTGTCAAGGCCTGTATAATGGTTGTCTTACCATGATCAACATGACCCGCAGAGCCAATATTCAACTCGGGCTGCCTAGGTATCTCAACCTCCTGATACATCTGCTCAGACATACTACTCCTCCACGATAACTAGATTAACCTGGTATATCTCAGGCGTTATCGTATTACCCCTGACGAGTATCCTCCTCCTAAACCCCTTCTTAGTCTTACCCTTGATAGTTTTAAGCCCCACGCCCTTCCCAGTCAAGATATATTTCTTGACACCCCCAGGTACGTCCGGCCTCATCGGGAACCCAGACCGGTCAGACCCGCCAGTTATCCTGAGCTTGACACCCTCCAACCCTATTAGAGACCCATCTATCACATCACCAATCCTTCGTCCAATCAAGTTGGAACTGATAGGATCATCAACCTCCTTAGTAAAGGCTTTCCCCTCCTTTGGATCCGATATATTTAGCTTGAATTTAACCATCTCCGGACACCCTTTAAAGAGATGATAAGCAATAATATTTCAATATTTTCTATCTATCCCCTGGCGAATAGGGGGTTCCTACTCCTAACAATCTCTAGAAACTCCTCCAACGCCTCCCTATAGTCGCTGGGTAGGTCTGAAATAAATTCCTTCAAGAGCGTCCTAGCATCCTCCTCAGGCACATATACATATAGGTAGTCTCCCTCCTCAAAATCGTCTCCAACCTCAGCCTCCCTTATAGATATTGCCACCTCCATACCCCTAGTAGCCCTATCAATAGCCTCCCCCCTATCCTGTATCTGATGTATGGATCCAACTACCTCACCATCCCCCCTAATCAATTTCCACCTAGGCCTTATCTCCCCAGCCTCAACCCTAACCCCCACGATGGCGGGTCGACTCCTCCTAAATACATAACCCTCTAAGACCAGTATCTTACCCGGCTTCACCAGAGATTGGTAGAGGCGTTCCCTCCTACTCCTTACATAATCTTCAACCCACCCTAGGTAGTCGTCAATAAGCCTATATAAGATGTCACCCCTAAAGATCGGGACCTTCTTTAATCTAGCCAGTTCCTCGGCATCGGGTAACACGTCTACATTGAAGGCTAGTACCACACCCCTCAGGACGTCCTTTTCCCTAACTATTGAGGCGTCAACAACATCCTTCTTCGACACATCCCCCACATCAGCCTTCCTAATCGGAATACCCTTCCTATTCAACTGAGCCACCATCGCCTCAAGAGTACCAAGGGTGTCTGCCTTGGCCACAACCCCCTCCTTATCAGTATCTATCTTTATAGTGGAAACCTCCTCCTCAATACTCTTGATAACCCCCTCCATGTCTATCTCCATACCCTCCCTCACGCTATAGAATGGTGACCCTGCATAAACCTCATCCAAGTCTGGAGCAACTATTATGATTCCAGCTGCTGGATAGCTTGTATCAACCTTTACAAACCTCTTCCTAGGGTCTCTAAGCTCATCCAATGGCGCAGGCATCAAAATAGATCTTATTCTCCTCTCGACTACACCGTTTCTACCCATAGCAACAAAAATATCCCCTACTTTAACACTGCCATCTATATGAATGGCTTTAACCACCCTTCCCATACCATGCTCAGAGCTAACCTCAAGTATGGATCCATATCCAGGCCTATTCACATCTACCTCCAACCTATTTATCAGGAACCTCTGGACCAATCCTATTAATATAGTGAGAAGCTCCTGTATACCCTCCCCGGTCTTTGCACTAACGGGGACTATAGCAACCGTCCTCCTAAAATCCCTAACCCTGTCGAATCTATCAGCATCGAACTTGTAGGTGTTTAATGCAGATATAATGTATGCCAGCCTCTCCTCCAGTCTTACATGTACATCCCTATCCTGCTTAGATAGAGATTCAAGTATAGATAGAGTTTTCTGCGGCTTCCACCCATATATTAGATCAACCTTATTAGCCGCCACTAGGAAAGGGACTTTCCTCTGAATAAGTATCTGGATACTCTCATGGGTCTGAGGCTGAAACCCCCTAGTAACGTCAACCACCAGTATAGCTATATCAGATGCGGAGCCCCCTCTACGCCTAAGATTTGAAAAGACTTCATGACCTGGAGTGTCTATAATCAGTAGTCCAGGCACCACAATCTCAAAACCAAACTTGCTTAGAAGTGGTCCACATATCTGCCTAAGCGTCTCAGGAGGGAACATACTAGCCCCTATATGCTGTGTGATCCCCCCAGCCTCCCTCATCTGCACGGCTGTCCCCCTAACCTTGTCCAGGAGGGAGGTGTTATGTACCACTACGCTATTCGCTATGAAGTTATGGTATCCAGGACTCTCCAAGTCATACAACGTATTATCAGAGTAGACCCTGACTATCCTATCAACCCTAGTAGTCTTTATACCCTCCTCACACACATCCCCTATACTCGAGACTACCTCCATACCCTTCTCCAGCCGATTAGCCGGCACATATTTATATAGATATGGCTTGAGCCTCACGAGAAACCTGTGTTCAAAGCTAGACTCTATATACTCCCCATTTGAGAAGGATGTGTAGATGAATTTCCCAACCCTCTCGGATACAACCTTACCAATCCTGTTATCCACATATTTAAGTCCATATAAATCTAAAGATGAGACCCTCTCAACCTCATTGTAGAAAGCATCCTCAACAGTCTTATACCTCTTCATATCCAGATACGCATCACCACCCACACATTTACCACTATCTACGTGGCCTAAAACAGTGATTATAGGCTGCCTTATAACCTTATCACCCATTCCAACCACCCAGAAACTACTGATATGTATCCATTGGCAAACCAATAGTGTATCTAGATAATTAATAAATAGGGGTTGGTTTAGAAGCCTTCAGGAAACAGTAGTCTAGATTCTCTCTCAAAACTCTCTATCGAGTCTGATGCGTGGACCATATTCTCAGTGATGTCAAGGGCATAGTCACCCCTTATAGTCCCCGGTGACGCCTCAATAGGATCTGTAGAACCTATCAACTTCCTAACCACTTTGATAGCCGACCTACCTTCTAGGATCATGGCTACGATATACCTATCATCTAGGCTTGATACTAACTCCTGGAAGAATGGCTTCTCCCTATGTACCGAGTAGAACTCCTCAGCCAGCTCCCTAGACACCCTAATCATCTTAAGAGCAAGTATCTTAAGACCCTTCCTCTCAAACCTTGATATTATCTCACCCACCAGACCCCTCTCAACAGCCACAGGCTTCAAGAAGACCAGGGTCCTCTCAACACTCATCTCCTTATACCACCCTTGACATATTTAGCAGTCCATTTGAACTTCCTCGCATCCCTCCTAAACTCTAACATACTCACTCTACATCTCCTACTGCAGAACCATAGAATCGTGCCATTGTTCCTTACGTACATAACCCCTTTTCCAGGCTTAATCTCGCCTCCACAGAAGCTACATGTCCTGGTTGTCGGCATCCCAGACTACCTCAGCTTCCTAGCCTCCCTCTCGGTCTCCCTCAGCATGAGGATCATACCTTCCTTCACAGGCCCGATTACATTCCTAGTTATTACCCTACCCCTATCCTTACCAGCCAGTATCTTAACCCTTACCTGCGTCACCTCCCCAGCCATCCCAGTCCTACCCACTATAGCTATGACCTCGGCCGGAGTAATATCCTCCCTCATCTTATACTTCTCTTCACTCATACATCATCAACCCTGGAAATACCCGCTCTTCTTGAGGTATGATATTATCTCCTCAACCAGCTTCTCACCCTCACCAGGATCTACAATGGCTACGGAGGCCGCTGCAACATCTAGCCCCGCGTTCTTACCCAACTCAGCCTTACTAGGTACGAATATATAGGGGACCTTCCTCTCCTTACACAGAAGTGGCAGGTGCGCCACCACCTCAGGAGGGTCCACGTCTAGAGCTATGTAGACCAGCTTGGCCAATCCCCTCTCAACCGCCTTAGTGGTCTCATTGGTCCCTCGTTTCAACCCCCTAACCTCAAGAGCATATTTCAAGGCTTCATAGGCAGCCTCAAGATATTCTTTAGGCAGCTCAAACGTCTCAAATGGTAATGTTGTCATGCTGCCTCACCTCACCTTATTAAGGTTATCACAGGAATAATTTAAAAACCTATGTGTCTAGGGATGGGTGAATATAGTCTTAACCACTTCCCCATCGATATCCTCAATCTTAAAATAACCTAGACGCTCAAACTGTATATTCCTCCCAACCCCTTCTCCAAGCAGATATTTCTCAGAGTATCCACTATATATCCTATCTGGATAGATTAACGTAGTCTTCACAGCTCCCTCCCTAAGCACCCAATGTATGAAGGGGATACCTAGTCTTCTTGCCTCATCCACAGACTTCGAGAATAGGGTGTAGAGACCCCCATCCATTCTAAAGTTTCCCACACCAATAAGTCTGAAGCTTCTCCCCAGGTTTCCCTCGTCACCTACATCGATCAATATTTTATGTACCCCCTTCGCCAGAGAATAACTTCTATACCCCCTCTCGGGATAATCTGGATGCCTACGTATGGAGACCTTCAGATCTTCAGGGATGTAAACCTCTATCTCAATCGGCTCCCTTACACCGAAGTACCTGTTCGAATCCTTATCAATCAACCTCTTATTCTCTCTATATAGCATTGAAAGGTCAATAGTCGTTATAGAAGTTGATAACCCCGTCTTTAGAACCACGTTGTATAACGCCTTTGGATGGAATCCCCTCCTTCTAAAGGCAGCTATAGTAGCAAGTCTAGGATCATCAACACCGCTGAACAAACCCTCCTTTATACCCTTCAATATCCTAGACTTGCTCAGAATACCCTCTGGAATAGCTACTCTACCGTGATGGATATATACAGGTTCTCTCCAACCCATATATCTAAATATATAGTGCTGCTTCTCCTCATTCACCTTGTGTTCAGACCCCCTGAGAACATGGGATATCTCCATATAGTGGTCGTCTACGGCACAGCTGAAGTTGTATAGTGGCCATACAATGTACTTATCACCCTTTCTAGGATGTGGATATCTAGAGGTATCTATAATCCTTAAACCGGCCCAATCCCTCACCGACGGATTTGGATGGTTCAAATCCGTCTTTACCCTATATACGGCCTCCCCCTCTCCATATACACCCGATAATATCCTCTCAAAGAGCTCCTCATTCACAGTAACATCATGTTCTCTATGTGGACAAGCCGCCCCTCTAGAGACATACCTCTTGAACTCCTCCCTAGTACATAGACATACATATGCCAAGCCCCTCCTAATCAGGCACCTAGCAACCTGATAATACAGTTCCAGCCTATCACTCTGATAAACGTATTTATCAGGCTTTATACCCAGCCACTCTATATCCCTCCTAATACCCTCGTAGAACTCAGGCTCTGGGCGTTTAGTCTTGGGATCTGTATCCTCAAACCTGACGTAGAACCTTCCACGATACCTCCGTGCGTATTCATATGAATAGATGAGAGGGCGTAGAGAACCTAGGTGTAGAACGAAGTCTGGGTTAGGTGCGAACCTAGTGTATACCTTCCCCTCCACAGCATTAGGTAGCTCAGGGATGTTAAACTCTTCAGTAGACCTCTTCCTCCTCTTACCAATATCACCTATCAACTCCCTAAGTCGATCAAGATCCTCATTATTAACTTCTCTCACCACCTCCTCAACCACAGAAATGACTTCTCTAATGCGACTCTTGTACTCGGGTTTAGATGCAAGGACCTTACCCAGAACAGATTTTGTAGAGGCCTCACCATACTTAAGCCTATTCTCAGCAGCAAGTCTCCAGATTAAGTCCCTATCAATCATACCTACCTATCCCTACTCACTATGAATTTGATTAGTTCTATTATGAACCTTCTACTATCCCCAGATCCATAAGTGGATATGATCCTTATAGCTTCCTCAGCATACCTCCTCATCACAGACCTGGAATACTCAATCCCACCGTAAATTTCAATCAATTTAACTGCTACGGTATAGTCATTAACGTCTCTACCAAACACCTGCTTAAACTTCATCCTATCCACGTCATCCATCCTCGATAAAGAGTATATAACTGGCAGAGTCATCTTACCATTTCTAATGTCATTACCCACCGGCTTACCCGTCTTCTTCGGATCACCTATTATACCTAGTAGATCATCCGCTATCTGGAAGGCTATACCCATATTCCTACCTGCGAGGGAGATATCCCTTACTACCTTCTCATCCACACCTGATATAACAGCTCCTGCTTCAGAAGCAGCTTCTATAAGGGCCCCTGTCTTCAAATAGACCATGTTTAGATAGTCATCAACAGACCTTATGTGTCTCTCAGGGTTAATATCCATCGCCTGGCCAATACATATCTTCTCAGACGCCTTAGAATATATCTCGGTAAGCCTTCTAGCCCTATAATCATCATAGTTGGTAGATAAGAGCTTAAAAACTAGACTGAATAGGTAATCCCCAGCTAATATGGCCAGTGACTCACCAAATAAAGTGTGGACAGTCTTAACCCCCCTCCTAAACTCATCCCCATCCATGATATCATCATGGATAAGTGTGAAGTTGTGTAAAAGCTCGATAGACACTGATGCATGGATAGCCTCATCAATATCACCCCCTAGCATATCCACAATAGCCATGAGGATGACGGGCCTTATTCTCTTACCACCGCTTAATATTAGATGGTAAGAAGATTTCCTAAGCTCCTCAGGAATATCACCCCTACTCGATAGGTTCCTTATATATGAATCTACCTTCTCCTTGTAAAACCTATATCTATCTTCAAACCAGCTTCTATCCGATATCTCCAATATCGACACCCCTCTGGACAATCCAATCCTTCAAAGGTCCAAGAATTACCTTTGGAGCCTTCCTAAGATCATCTATTGATATCGAACCAGTCAAGAGACTAGCTATCTTCATCTCTAAAACAAGCTTATCTATAAATCTATACAGGTCATCAACACCCATACTTAAATGCTTGAGGAATGGACTCGCCATACCAACCAGGTCTGCACCCAGCATCAGTGACTTAACAACGTCTACCCCGTTTCTAATGCCTCCAGATGCTATAACAGGAATATCTACAGATGACACAGTCTCTATCAATGCTGCAGCAGTGGGGATACCCCAGTTCCAAAAGAGTCTACCAACCTCCGCCATAACATCATCCCCCCTACGCTCATTCCTGATAGCCTCCACAGCAGACCAGCTTGTTCCACCACTTCCAGATATGTTTATAGCCGATACCCCAGCATACTCAAGCATCTTAGCGACCTCCCTGGAGATTCCAGCACCGGTCTCCTTCACAATAACAGGTATACCCAGCCCCTTAGCCACCTCCCTTATAGCCTCTAGAACACCGCTGAAATCCCTCTCACCACCAGGCTGGATCAGCTCTTGGAGAGGGTTTAGGTGGATCGCTATCGCATCCGCATCAATAGATGAAACCAGCCTCTCAGCAATACCGATGGGGTCAACCCTGAGGTCCTGACCCCCTATATTACCTATTAAGAATAAGTCTCTACCAACCTCCCTAATGACTTTAAATGTGGATATGGTATTGGGATCCTTAAGGATAGCTTTTTGACTCCCACAGGATATGGGAATGTTATACTTGTATGCGGCTTCCCCCAAGAACCTATTGATCTTTTCAGTCCCCTCACCACCACCAGTCATGCTGTCTATCAATATTGGATAGCTGAACCTCCTTCCAAAGAGCTCTATAGATAGATCTACATCCTCCAGCGAAGCCTCTGGAAGTGATGAATGGACTGGGATAACATATTCAAGCCAAGTAGAGTTTCTATATACTGGGTTCTCACTCAACACTATATCGATATGCTCCAACTTCCTACTCTCTAGATCGATATCATCTTTAAAAGACATACCCCACTCTACCAAGTCATACTAATACAGCGTATAAGGATATATATTTGGCCTGAGAAAATCGAGTCCTAGGTCTCGTGCAACATCCACTGCTTTTGACAAGGTCTCCTCATCACCAACTACCAGGATACACCCCCCTCCACCTGCACCCGTAACTTTAGATACTTCAACACCCTTGTCTAGTAACATACCTATGATATTGTTAATCCCCGGGGTATATACACCTAGATACTTCAATAGATAATGGTTAGACTTTATAAGTTCAAGCAACTCCAAACTATAACCATCTAGTATAGCTTTCCATGCGTCACCAACAAGAGTATCCACGGCATCCACCAACCTCCTATTTAGAGATTGGGGTAGCATCCCGAGATTTGCAGACACCCTCGCCACAAGCTCTCCAGTAACCCTTCTAAAGCCAGAGTCTATTAGAAGTATTCCTATCCCATCAGGAAGAGATATCACCCTATCCAACAACCCACCTTCTCTGCTAAACAGTATCACACCCCCCTCCACCACCGTGGTCAGGTCTATCCCAGAAGGTGTTCCATGAATATATCTCTCTAGCCTCTCCCCATACCTATATAGCTCATCCCTCGTTGGATCCCTCATCTCCAGCCACTTTATGAGAAGGGAGGGGATCGCGGCAGATATTGCTGCGGATGACCCTAATCCCGCCGATACTGGGAACTCAAACTCTAGATTTATAGACGGTGGTTTCTCCACACCCATCTCCTTTATAAGCTCCCTATAGAACCTAGCTATTGGGCTGCTCCCAACCGAGAAATGAATCTCTTCGTCCACCCCTCCACCCTCTAACCTAATTAATCCCTCACCATCATCATCCAGCCTACCATATAGGAAGCTGTCTATAGCCATGCTTATAGCCCTAGACCCATGGACAACATAATGCTCTCCCATCAATATCACTTTAGCCGGAACCCTCGTAAATACGCTAGGCACTTGACTACACCTTATAAAATGCTATCGATGCATACCCCACAACATTATTTACATCCCCTGTAACCTCCCCACTATGCCCGTATTTCAGCAGGGTGGCCTCCACCCCCTCTACCCCCTCCAGAAAGTATAATAATGCGGCTGTAGGGCCATATCCACACATCGATATGTCGCTACTGTATACCGCTTCCAGAAAACCATCCGGATCTATGTCAAGTATCTTCTTGATAGCCATCATATCCTTCTCATAGGCTTTACTAGAGGACTCGTAATGGGTGAAGTCGGTCGATACTATAAAGAGTATCTCACCCCCGTACATATCATTAAGTTTTCTAAGAGTATATCCTATGTCTCTGGCCACCGACTCTGTTTGAAGCATGATTGATATAGGAGTTAGCAGGAAGGAGTTGTTTCCATGGATATACTGTAGAATCGGCAGTTGAACCTCGATCGAGTGTTCCCTAACATGCCCCATCTCATCATGCACAATATATTCACTAATAGAGGGTATCTCTCTAGACAGCTCAGGATCAATAACAACCTCTCCCAATGGAGTCCTCCACATTCCTTCAGGATAGATAGATGCCAACGCACCAAGACCATAGTGGTTGGGGCCTAGGATCAATATCCTCTTCTTAAGACCTGATGAATTATATGCTGCATATCCATAAGCAGCTATCTCACCACTGTATATATATCCGGCATGGGGGAGGAGGAGAGCTATAACATCCTTATCTGCGAAGTCCTCAAGAACATGGGTTCCAGGTCCCCTACTGCTTCTAAACAATCTCTCTATTAGATCCACCAATTCATTCTTATCTGATGGGTAGAAATAACCAGCTACAGAGGGTTCTCTAACCCGTTGGGACATTTTCAGGCGCCACCATAAAGTCCTGGACCGATTTATCCAGGACCTCATCCTCCCTTAGAACACCCTTCTCACGTAGATACACTACACCAAGGCTCCATAAAAGAGCTGCTATGGAGTACTTCCCCTTATTATTTCCCGGTATAGCCAAGTCTACATACGCCCCGTCAGAGTTGGTGTCTACAAAGGATATCACGGGAATCCTCATCTTCACAGCTTCATCCACCGCCTGCCTATCAAAGGTATGGTCTATAACAAGGAGGATCATACTATCTACATGATTCTCAAGCATATAATTGGTCAGGGTTCCAGGCAGGAATCGTCCAGTCTTCACCTTGAAGCCTGTCAACCTACCTAATTCCTCAAGGCCTTTATATGAGAAATCCCTGGCAGAGTGTATCAAGACATCCTCCGGCTCATACCTGGAGAGTAGTTTAGCAGCCGCCCTCAACCTCTCAATAGTCTTATCAACATCAATAAGGTAGAAGCCCTTTGGGTGGACACCATATATAAACTTCTCACTGAATTTTGTCTTTACATTCCTCCCGAAGTGGACTCTATATTGTATTAAAAAGTCCTTATTAAGCTCTTGAATATTTTCACTGTGTCCCTCTTCACTCAATACCCCCACCTCAAACGCTTTAATCCCGAAGTCCCATATAAATCCTCCATCCTTAGAAGCTCGTTATGCTTAATCACCCTCTCGCCATAGATGGGAGAGACTTTCATAAGATCAGCTTCAACTGCTAGTGCTAGATGAGCTAGGTGGGGATAAGGAGTTTCACCACTTCTATGTGAGACTATCACGCCGAACCCATTTGACGACGCCTCCCTAGCTGTAGAAAGCGCTTGTGAAACATCACCTACCTGATTAGGTTTTATAATAACCCCATTACCAGCCTTTTCAGACAGACCCAATTTAAGCCTAGATAGATTGGTTACGTATAGGTCATCCCCAACGATCAGGGGTTTACCGCCCATTCTCTTGACTAGGTTGGAAAAACCTGGGAAGTCATCTTCGTGCAGCGGGTCCTCTATATACATAAGCCTATATTTTCTGGCGAGCTCAACGACATATTCTATCTGCTCCTCCCTATCAAGGTATAGTCCGCTCCTACTATATACATAAAGCTTATTCTCGGGGTCCCAGAGTGACGATGCTGCTAAATCAGCCCCTAACCCAAACTTGATGCCTATCTCACTCCTAACCCTATCCATGGCCTCCAATACAGCTTCAAATGCCTCCTCATCAGTCAAGGTAGTAACCCACGCACCCTCATCATTCCTACCTCCATTGAAGAAGTGGTCTCTCTCTGCCAAGACCCTACCAACCATTCTATGAAGCTCTATACATGCTTGGTAAGCATCTCTATATGACTCTGGGTTTAGGGGGATAGCCAGTATCTCCTGTATATCGATAGACCTGTTGAGGGCATGCTTCCCTCCGCCCAACACATTACACAGTGGCAGAGGATATAGAGGCTTTTCCCTCCCACCAAGCCACCTGTATATAGGTATATCCAGCTCCTTTGAGGCCAGATCTGCTGCTGAGAATGAGAGTCCAAGGCTAGCAACAGAACCTAGCTTCTCATACCTTCCTGTACCATCTATCCTCCTAATCATCGAGTCAAACTCATCTTGGCTTGAGTATCTGAATCCACTTAAAATCCTGTTCACCTCACCCCTAACAAACTTTCTAGCCTCCAAAACTCCTCCACTGGGGAATGGAGGCGCTTCATACCTGCCTACACTGGCTCCAGATGGACTTGCATACCTACCTACCTTGCCATCTCGAGATACCAGCATTATGTCCAGTGTTGGCCTACCTCTCGAATCGTAAGTTACTACTGCATCTGTCCTAGATACCTCAATCTCCATACTCGATACCTCTGAAGAGGATGAAATCATCTATAGCCTCTATATGGCTTAGAAGCATCCTCCTACAGCAGTATCTCTTCAGCCCCAGTTTATCAAGAGCCTCCTTAGGATCCACCCCCTTCTCAATCATATCTGTAAACTCCTCCCACTTATCTCCAATAAGATTCCCACATGTAAAGCATCTAACGGGTATTATCATCCAGACTCACCTATATGAAGTCTGTTTCTTCCTACGTGGTCCGGGGCCAAGTGGCTTCTTAGGCTCAGTCCTCCTCGGATCCCCTGCCAATAGCCTCCTATCAAAGCTTTCATATATCGACTCTAACCTCTTAGATTTCGACATTCCCACCAATGCCCTCGCGATAGCTATGCTAACCGCCTCAGCCTGGCCCATGAAACCACCTCCCCTTACATATACGTCAATGTCATACTTCTTTGCATAGTCACCCGCCAGTAGAAGGGTCTGGATAACCCTCATCCTACCTATCTCATGCCCCCAAAGCTCCACTGGATAGCCATTGATCCTTACATTGCCATCACCGTCCCGTATGAAAGCCCTAGCTATAGCCTTCTTCCTCTTCCCAGTGAATACCTTCACCTTTGTCCTAGGCACAGCTATCCACCTCCAACCCTCTCCTCAATAGGAACCCAACCTATCTCCCTAGCGATATCCTCAAGAGATACGTATCCATATGGATTCTCCCTATATTGTACATCGCTGAACACAATGAAATCCCTCCCCTTCAAGTCATCAGGGACACCCCTATAAACCCTTAGTCTTCTTAAGGCCTCCTTACCCCTACTCTTCCTCCTTGGGAGCATGCCTCTGACCATCCTCCTAAATATCCCCTCGGGAGACCTAGGTTTAAAGGGCCCATGCCTACGAGGATTCACATTGGACTTCACCGCCAGTCTCCCCTTGAAATCACTAATAACCCTCTTCCTCTTCCCGGTAACAACCGCCTTATCAACATTGACTATGTAGACCTTGTACCCGTCTAGAAGTAGCTTCGCGACTTTGGAGGCTAGCCTCCCTGCAACAGAGTTTCTCGCATCTATTACAACCTCCCTCATATTATTATCTTCACCCCCTTCCCATCAGGATATCTTCTCACCAGCTCCTCAATCGTCAATACCTCACACCCTGCCTCCTCCAACTTCATCTTAGCCTTTAAACTATATTTATAGGCTCCTACAACAACCTTATGATCGATTGATCCTGAGCCCAGTACCTTGCCAGGAACTACTATTACATCGCCATCACCACTATACCTGTTTATCTTGGATATGTTTACCGACATCCTCCTCCTCCTAGACCTCGATAATAGCTCTCTAACCCTCCTCCATACCGGGGCCCTATGCTGGTATGCAGATCTCCTCAACAGATTTAGGAGGTATAGCCTCCTCTTATCCATAAATCTAAGTGACATTTAACTCCACCTCTCTAAACTTATCCATAAATTCCTCCAGCTTAGACAATAAAATGTTGAATGCCTCATTAAGGATCTCCCTAGTGGTAAGCTGCCCCACAGATTCAAAATATAGTATGCTTGAAGACTCGTCTATACCTACCTTGACATAATCTGGGAATTCCTTCTCACATATATCGCATACGGTACATTTAGTTATGTCGTCTACCACGAGCTTACCATTCTCTATCTTAAAAACCCCCTTTGGACATACTGACACCATCTTCTCCATAGTCTCCTGGGGAATGTCCTTAGCCAGTCTAATCCTTGGGAGGCCTCTAGCCACAGCCACCGTTACTGGAGACCACTTAGCATGTTCCTCGCCCCTACCCACAGTGGCCCACATCTCAGCCTCTATGCTCTGTCCAGGGGCCAGCTTAGATATCTCAATCCTATCAGACAATATCTTCACATTTGTATCCCTAGTCTTTATATCCCCAGAATATACCACCTTAACATCGTTCCTTGCCGATACCTTTATAGAGAGGGTTACGTATCCACCTCCTTCCTCCATACTCTGCAACTTCCTAATATAGTCCATACTAGTTTTCAAAGGTATCAAGCCTAGTCTGTGGGCTAGGCTATCATCATTTAGGAAACCATCATTCTTAAATATTATAACCTCCTCGATTGCCAACGTGGGTACCTCTGCAATCATAGCCCTCCTCAGGGAATTGGCGATCTCTACAGGTACATTCTTCAGGATAGCCTTGAATACACGTTCATTATATGATATGATCTCGATAGATGGCTTCTTCATAGTCTTCTTCCCCTACGGCCACCTGGTCTCCTAGTCCTGTCGTGTGGAATCGGGGTTACATCCTCAACGATACCAATCTTCAGGCCACTCCTGGCAAGAGCCCTTATAGCTGCCTGTGCACCTGGCCCAGGAATTGGTGAGAAATGGCCGCCTACACCCCTAACCTTTATATGGACACCTACAACCCCCTTAGACCTAGCTATCTCGGCAGCCTTCTTGGCAGCCATCATGGCTGCGTATGGAGACCCCTCGTATCTATCTGCCTTGACGAACATACCTCCAGATGTTAATGCGATGGTCTCAGCGCCAGTTAAGTCTGTTATATGGACTATCGTATTGTTCATACTGCTATATATGTGTGCTACTCCCCACAACTCAACCTTCTTCTGCGGCCTCTCCCTCGACATTCTCATAACCCTCCTTCCAAATAGGATGGTTGGGGTCGGAGTATGGACTCCCCGGCCTAATACCAATCTTATCTTCCTCATCCCTATATATTATGCGCCCAGGCCTATCCTCAACCCTATCTCCCACTACAATATGTCTGTGAACCACCATCTGTCTAGCCATATATATCGATTTTGCCAAACCCTTCCTATATACAAGCGTCTGGAGCCTCCTCTCAAGGATATCCTTAACCTCCAGTCTTAAAACGTCGTCAAGAGAGGCGTCTTCATTCAGAATCCCCATCCTATTCAACTTGCCTACAAGGGTCTTCTCAACCTCCCTCTTCTCCTTCTCTGGAAGACCATAGGCCTGCCTAGCTATAGTCCTGAACTTCTTCAAGAGGGTAGCTGCCCTTCTAAGCTCCCTCTTATTCTTAAGACCGTATTCACCCAAGAGCTTAAGCTCATCCATTAGAAGCTGGTAGTCCCAAGGCTTGAACGGACCCTCATACTTTTTTCTAAACCGCCTCATCCACTCACCTCCTTCGCTTAACAACTAGCTTCTTCCTCTTCCGCCCAGTTGTACGGGTGCGTTGGCCTCTTACCTTCAGACCTAGGGCATGCCTCACACCCTTCCAGCTCCTAATACTCTTCTCAAACTCTATATCCCTATCCCGCACGAATTTCAGATCAGCACCTATTAAATGTAGATTTTCACCGGAGTATCTGTCAAATCTTCTATTAAGCATATATGGCGGAAAGTTATTACCAATGTTTTTTATCTCCTCCTCGATCCGAGCAAGCTCCTCATCAGTGAGGAAACCAATCCTTTTATTTAGAGGAATACCCAGTCTCCTCAATATCGCTCTAGACAATGTAGGGCCAACCCCCTTTACCCTCATAAGCCCCTCTACGATAGGCAGATTACCATTTATATCGGTATCTAACATCCTAATCATAGCTTTGAATTCCTGCTCCTCAGACATATGCATCTAGCCTCGGGTTGATAATAATAACACATATGATATTTATATCTTACTATTCTAGATCACAGTTACACTCTTGGCCAGATTCCTTGGTTTATCTGGATCTAGACCCCTATAAACTGCTGTATAGTAAGCCAGTAGCTGTAGAGGAACCACGTATGTTATGGGGGTGAAGAGAGAATGGGTCTTAGGAACCTCTATCAGCGTATCAGACACCTCCCTCGTTTCATTGTCACTAGAGCTTGTTATTACAATGGTCTCAGCACCTCTGGATCTAACCTCCTGAATATTACTTATCATGAGCTTCTTCGTCTCATCATCCTGGACAAGGGCAATCACCGGCACCCCCTTCTCAATAAGACTTATAGGCCCATGTTTATTTTCCCCAGCGGGGTATGACAGGCTTGGGATATAACTAATCTCCATTAGTTTAAGCCTACCTTCATGGGCAGTTGCAGTATTTACCCCCCTACCTAAGAATATCACATATTTAGAATTCTTTATACGCTTCGCCACACTCTTCATATCACCCTCCACTGAGGATATGGTCTCCCTTACCACCTCAGGCATCCTATACAATTCCTCTAGATACATGTCATATTCATCCTGCCCAAGTTTCCCTCTATACTTAGCAAGATTTAGGGATAGTAGGTATAGCGTAGCCAACTGCCCCGTATACGTTTTAGTAGCCGCCACACCTATCTCAGGGCCACTCTGTTGATGTAGATATACCCTAGCCACCCTCGTCAATGTAGAGGCTAATACGTTGACCACAGCCAGGACAGTGGCCCCCCTAGCCTTGGCATACTCAACAGCCCACAAAACATCTCTAGTCTCACCACTCTGACTGATTGCTAAGATAACGTCATCCACAGATATAGACCCACCATATAGCGATACAAATTCAGAGGCAATTACAGGTATACTTACCATTCTAGATAGCCTTGAGAATACATAGCTACCAACCATTCCCGCGTGGAACGAGGTGCCTGCAGCTACAAAAAAGAGTCTTGAGGCCCTATCGATGAAGCTTGTCATCAAATCAAGATAGTTCTTCTGGAGCTCAAGCGCATATTTAATGGAGTACGGCTGTTCATAAATCTCCTTCAACATGAAATGTGGATACCCCTCCTTCTTAGCCTCCTCCACAGTCATTGAAACGGTCTTAAAACTTCTCTTAACAAGGCTATCATCCTTTATTCTACGTATCTCCACATCATCCCTCCTCACTATAGCGTATTCACCCTCTCCCAAGGGCACGACTTTATTCGTGAAGACAATCAGACTTGGTATATCGCTAGAGCAGTAGCCCCTCCCTCCACCAAGGCCTACTACAAGTGGACTCTCAACCCTGGCACACATTATGATGTCTGGTGAATAGGTTGATATTGCTGCCAATGCATAGGCTCCCCTCAACCTCCTCAACGTAGATACAAACGAGTCTCTAAAGGATAATCCCTGGGAGATATAATCCTCGATCAAGTGAGGAATAACCTCAGTATCAGTCCTAGACCTAAAGATATGGCCTTTAGACTCCAACTCCTCCCTAAGCTCCAGGTAGTTTTCGATAATCCCATTATGTACAACAGCTATCCTATGGGTACAATCGACGTGTGGATGGGCATTGACCTTATCCGGTGCACCGTGAGTTGCCCATCTAGTATGAGCTATACCCACATACCCAGATAACTTTAGAAAATTATATCTCTCATTAATCTTCTCTATAGTCCCCTTGTCCTTAACAACCTCCATACCCTTATCATTGATAACCGCCATACCTGCCGAGTCATAACCCCTATATTCAAGCAGTCTAAGGCCTCTATACAACTCCTCTACTATATTCCCTCCCTCACCAATAATTCCTATAATTCCACACAATCCTACACACCCAAATAAATTTACCTTAGATGTTTTGAATAAAGGGTCATTCACGACCACACCTAGCCAACATTTTATAGGACCATTTATACATTTTATCGAAGATCTTTACATAGATATATAGAATACCTAGGAATACCAAAGTCTTCAATGCCTGGTCTACCATCCTTATGGGTAATATGGGAGTGGAGGCTAAGTTCCATAATATTGGCATAGATACAACCACTAACAACGTCATTACCATTAATTGCACCGTAAGAATCAACACCTCCCTAGACACAGACCCACCCCCTATATCAAGACAAATAGTAAACCAACAAGACCCGATACTATAAACAATATGCTTATCTCAATCCACAGTCTGAACTCATGTTTAGGTCTAGACGCTACTAAAAATTTTAGTAGGACGATAGGTGCTCCATCCTCACACATATCATGTATAAGGCCGTCATCCCCCAGAGCAGCTACCTTATAACCGTGAAGCCTCCTCTCAATAAACGATTTAAACCTAAGGAGATAGAAAAGACCGTTTACAAGGAAGGGATACATAGCAAATAAAGCTGTGACCTCAACCCTATATAGAGAGGCGGATATGGGGATTAGACTCCCAATCAACATAGCCCCCGAATTCCCAAGGAATATCTTGGCCGGATATACGTTTAGAACCAGGAATGGAGCTAGACCAGCCATGAATAATATACCTAATATAGGGAGTCTTCCTATGATGGCGGAGGCCAACACGATGTAGAAGAGCACTATATATACCCCCGATACAGCGGAGCCGTTTATAACATCCAACATATTAACAGCATTGAGTGAGATTACGAAGCCCAATGTAAGAAGAAATGGATAGATGATGGGGATGTTAAACACATATCCATCAAATATTCGTAGAGTAGAGGGGTATATCCCCCAATAAATTAATGGAACTACGGGGATAACCGAGGCGAGAGGCTTATAGTACCCTGGAAGACCAGGCTTCAAGTCATCAATGAAACCCACTAAGAAAGCGATGAACAAGGAGGCTAGTATAGGAATAGGGTTATCAATTAATCCTTGAAGATATGCCACCACTACAGACGCTGCCAGAGACACGAATATGGGTATGCCTCCCCAGTCAACCACATACTTAACACCTTTTTTAAAAACGTCTCTAGCCACTATTCTCTCCTCAACAATGTGAATGTAGATGACATGGATTATGGTGGATAAAATGATAGTTATAGCTATAACCTCAACAGCCTTCATCAACCAAAACTTATTCCCACATATACAATAAATTGGTTTGGCGCCGGGAGTGGGATTCGAACCCACGCGGGGCAGAGCCCCATCGGCTCTCCCGAGGGGTCTCAAGGCTTAGGCCACTGCGGCGACCCCTTGGTCCACTCGGGCATCCCGGCACCCATATCCATATGAAATAATATAAACATTTCTAGACAACTTTTAATATCGACCTAATACATTTTTTCAGTATTGCGATGGATATGAACATGTTTATACATATAGAGAAGGTTGTCAGCATCTCGATAAAAACATTCCCGAGGTTCATGACCCTCTTAACAGGAGTCCTGTTCATAGTTAATATATTTACACCGTTGGCTATCCAGATGGTTTACACATCAAACACCTCGATATTAGGTGGGTTTGGAGATCCTCCATCCTCCATAACATTCCCTACACCAAATATGGAGATACCCAGAGGGGTCCTTTTCTGGTATGGATTACGGTTCGATGACTACTTCCTAAATAACAACCCTGGGTTTATCACTGGAGAGACTTATTGGATAATAACCTTTAAACCTTTAACTGTTATACTGATTTTTATAGCCTCAATTATATCTGCAGCCGTATTTACCGTGGTACGCTACTACTCCAAGGTATCCAGGTCAAAATGTAGAGCAGAGGTAGGATCCACTGGATTAGCCACTACCTTGACTGTTGCAGGCCTATCCTCAGCCGCATCCGCGGCTGTATCATGTCCTTCATGTGGATTCACAGCAATAATGAACGTAGCCATGGTAATAGTATCCTCTTCGACGGGAAGCTTGCTTGGTATATCGACTCTATATGTGAATATAATGAATACTCTTCTGGTAATAGGGATATTGCTTAACCTAGTGATACTAATGTACGTTGCAAAAAAAGTTGGGATATAGGGCTATTCTCTAACTAGTATACTTATGTCGTTGGCTGCGTCTTCTGGGCTCCACTGAGGAGGCGCTCCAATAAAGAATATCCTCACATTGAAATCCTTATCTATCAGGAATAGAATTCCAGTATGAGCAATTAGATATGATGTGGAGGGGTCGTCAACATCTATGTTGACTACAGCTATCCCATACTTTGCCCACACCTGATAAAGATTCCTATACATACCATATAGGAACACCACCTCATCCGCGCCATATATCTCACCCCATTTCCTAAGTCTGTTAGGCGAATCCCTCTCCATCGCCACATCAACGTCTATCACCACTTCACCTACTCTTGTCATCCAGTCAACACCATTGTTATCCAAGTTGTATCGTGTAACTTCCTCACCAGACGCTATCGACACATATTGGTTGTCAGCCGATATTGATACCGACTCCGCTTCAACAGTCAGTATGTGGGCTAGCCTTCCATCAGACTTATAAATTTCTACACTATCCTTCAGTGCATACGCCACGTATACCCCATCTTGGGAGACGTCAACATCCACAATCTTAGATGGATCTATTTCTATTAGATTTTGTAGGTCGTCTACCACATTTACTTGCACCACTTTATCATTGTATATCAGTGTAGCTGTTAGACCATTACTGGATACATCGGCCATCAACACACCATCTTCACCAATCTTTTTCGACTCTTCAATATCACCTGCTTTTGTAATCCTATATATGTAGCCGCTATCGTCCACTGCAAACAGATATGAGGCGTTGGTCAACCCGGAAACAGCAAGTATATCTCCAGCTAACTGTTTAGACCACGATGGCTCTATCTGCAAACCATTCTCTACAAATATTGTGTTATATAGGTATAGCCTATCTACTACTGATACCGCGACAAAAGAGCCTGCACCTGATACAAATACGTCACTTATATCTAAGGAATACGTGTATTTAGCAGCTATCTTTCCAAACCTATCGATAAAATATACTGTATTTCCTCCCCATGCGACTATAACACCCCCGTCCTGGGACATCTCAACCCCAGAAAGTGTAGTGTTTACATCTGTTTCCCATTCTATATAGCCTGAATAGTTGATGTAATAGACCCTATTCTTAGAAGCGGTTGCTACGTAACCTCCTGGATAGTCTACGGCAACTAGAACCAGAACAACGTCTTCAAGTAGACCTTGCTCCCTGAGAATGTCTCCCAACTCAGCGAATCCAGATGTTATCGCGGGACATATGTCTGGACAATGTGAGTATATAAAGGATAATGCTATAACTTTCCCCCTATAGTCACTTAATTTAAATGGTTCTCCATCGATAGTAGTCAATGTAAAATCGGCAGCAGGAGGAGTATTGATATATTGGTTCCCAGTAAACCCTCCAGTCAATGGAGATAGCTGTGGATTAAATACTAAGAAGATACCTACAACAACAGATACGATCATCAAGACCAATAGACCAACAACCAATCCAAACTTGTTCATAACGACCCCTCAAAAACCAATCTATGCGTTATAAAAAGTTGGGTGGTATAGAGAATATTTACTGCTCAGTGACTGTGATGTTTCCCCACATACCCAGACTTGCATGGCCTGGGACGGCACATTGATAGTTTAGATTCCCTACCTGGTTAAATTGTACGACGATTGTCGCTGAATCCCCACCCTCAACCAAGCCTGTATCGTAGTTGTCCAACACTTCTGGGTTGTTTGGATCTACAAAGGGGACTATTGTAAGGGTATGTACAACCTGCCCAACATTCACGAAGGTAATGCCTACTATATCACCTTGGGTAAAGTTTAGAGTCGGACCTGGAGCAGTCATAGTATCTGGTGAGAATCCATAAGCATATCTAACCTGTCCATCAACCGTTATCTCACCACCATATATTGTGAGCTCTATATTGGGCGTTAGATTTACAGCACCCCGTAAAGGAGGCTGTAGGTCAAACACTAGAACAGCCACTATAGCCAAGTCTATAGCCACCGCTATTGCAGCAAGTAAAATTATAGTCTTCTTCATACTTCCACCTGGCAAACCGCAGACCCACCAGTCCATACCATGACTATGAATAGAGCGAAGAATAGAGCCATAAGGTAGAACCATGATATCGCAACGTCATCCCATTTAAGATGTTGATAGTATAGAGCAACGAAAGCCGCCTTCAACCCAGCTAGAAGCAACACCCCTGTAATCAGGAAGACTATCGGCATGTTTACCAGTACCATTAACACCTCTAGAATTGTGATTCCGACAAGCATACCCCATATACCTATATATAAGTTTATAGGCTCCTTCACCATGTTACCCACCTCCTACATTAGATAGAATATCGCGAAGAGGAATATCCAGATAATATCTATGAAGTGCCAATAAATTCCGAACGCCTCTATACCCTGATAATTCCTATCGTTATACACCCCTCTCAACGCCTTAATGATTATGTAGGTAAGCGCAATTAAACCGCCTATCATGTGTGCAGCATGAGTTCCAGTCATAACATAGTATATTGATGCAGCAAGAGAGCTTGTGAGTGTAAAGCCTTCTTCGGCCAACTTAGCCCATTCAACACCTTTGAGAGCAAGGAATATGAGGCCCAGTAGATAGGTTGCACCTAACGAATATAGAAGCTTCCTAGTATCCCCCATCTTAGCGTAGGCAATCGACAATACTACCGTTAGGCTGCTAGTTAATAGGATTATCGTGTTTAAACCGCCGAGCCTTACATCATGCACCTCTGGACCGAATGGCCATTCGCCCACTAGATTAATCCTCAATAAGCTATATGCCCCAAATAATGCAGCAAACAACATAGCCTCGCTAATAACTAGGATCCACACCCCAAACTTAAGCCTATTCATACTTTCAAATGGCCACTTACTAGTATGTTTCGGCTCAGGTATTGAGAACCTATCATATATATCATCTACGATCCACTTAGCGAGTACTGCGAGTAACAATGCAGATCCTAGTATAAACACTGGTGGATAAATGATCAATCCAAAGAATGCAGTCATCAGAGATATGGATAGCAACATAGGCATCATTGTATGATGCTCCACATGTGGTTCTGGTACTCCACCATTAGTGTACATGGATATCTGGTTTCCATTAATGACTGGTTCGAAGTCGAAGTTATGCGCTGGAGGAGGTGACGTAGTCATCCACTCTAGAGACCATGCATTCCACGGATTATTACCAGCTGGTAGACCTGATGAATAACTTTTAACAAGGTTATACACCATTATCAGGAATGAGAACCCGAAGATATAGGCCCCTACCGTCGCTACCTGATTCATTGGAATCCACGCCTCGTTAAAGTACACGTTGACTCTCCTAGGCATCTCATAGATTATAAACATGGGCAGGTATAACACGTTGAAGCCTATGAACGCGACCCAGAAGTGTATTTTACCAAGCCTCTCGTTATACATCCTACCCGTCATCTTCGGATACCAGTAGTAGATGGCTGCCAACAACCCGAAAAGCGTTGCCCCCACCATTGCATAATGGAAGTGGGCCACTATCCAGTAAGTCCCTCTAATAAATCTATCTAAGGCTATGGAAGAGTTGAATACCCCTGTTATCCCTCCAATTATGAAGAGTACTATAGACCCTATTGCAAATAGGAATGGCGTCTTAACATTTATCTTTGCCTTGTACATAGTAAATACAAATGACAACATTATTACCCCAAATGGTACGGAGATAGACTCGGTGGTGATACTCATAACCTCTCTGACAATCGGATTTATACCTGTTGCAAACATGTGATGGACATAGACTATGAAGCTTATGAAGCTGGCTATACCGAAGGCGATCAATATATATTTCCTACCAAAGAGTGGCTTCCTAGTGAACGTCTCCAGCACATCACCTATTACGCCTATAGCTGGTGCTAGGACAACGTATACCTCAGGATGCCCGAAGAACCAGAACATATGGGCCCATAAGATGGACCCTCCCTCTGGAGATAGGAAGAACGTGGTCCCAAACACCCTATCCACCGTCAATAGGAAGAAACCTGCCACTACGGGACCAAAGGCAAACAACATTATCAGCACCGTATATAGAATACCCCATGTGAACATAGGCAGTTTAGACCATCCTAACCCTGGAGCCCTCATGGTTGCTATAGTGACTATGAAATTTATAGTCCCGACAGTCACCGAAGCCACCAACATAGCAAGTGCCAAGGCAGCTAATGTAACGCCTGGCTGTGGAGAAAACCTACCTGTAGATAGTGGGACATAATACGTCCATCCAACATCCGGGGCGCCTCCTGGTATGAAGAATGATAGTGCAGCTAGTAGGCCGCTGAATAGATATAACCAGTAGCTTAATGCGTTGAGCCTGGGGAAAGCCAGATCCCTAGCTCCAATCTGAAGAGGAACCACATAGTTTGCAAAGGCGAAGGCAAGTGGTGATATAGCCCACAGAATCATTATCAAGCCATGCATGGTAATTGCCTGATTAAATGCTGAGGCACTTAGGATCTCCACATTGGGCATAGCCAACTGGAGCCTAAACGTAAGGGCTAGGGACCCACCAACCATGAGGAAGTATAGTGATGTAAATAGATACAATATTCCAATATCTTTATGATTCGTTGTCGTAAGCCATCTCAACAAACTATTACCCTCTTTCATATAATCACCCCCCTCACACAACTCTCATAGTGGCCACCATAACAGAATGACCCAATCCACATAGCTCATAACATTGGATTGTATATGTTCCAGGCTCTGTGGGCTGTATCCATATAACGTTGAATGCACCTGGAATAGCGTCTGCACCAGTCCTAAATTCTATTAACTGGAACTTATGGAATACGTCGTCACTGGTTATCCTAAATACTATTATCTTGTCCTTAGGCACTACCACCTCTCCAACGACCTCTGTTCCATTGGGATATATAAACTTCCAGCCCCATTGGAAGCCTATCACCGTCACTTCAAATATATCGTCAGCCTTGGGAACCTTCTCTACATAGTTAGTCACCAGTATAGAGTATGAAGCCAGTGTAAACAATATGATCGCTGTAAGCCCGAAGAAGACCGTGATTATCTTGATATTACCCCTATCTTTTGGAATCACCCCTGGCTTTATCTCATCGTCCTCATTTGAATTGGCCTCCCTGTACTTCATTATGAAGTATATCATCATACCTACAACTACTCCGCCAACCAAGAAGCCTAGTCCCAGGTAGAGATTGAATAGGGAATACCATGTACCGGCCGGTTCACCTGGGATCTGTAACACATACTCCATCATCACTACACACCATCTATACAACCATATCGTCAAATGATATTTCCTAAATTATTGTTACTGCATTTAAAATATGTATAGAAATATATCCATCTACTAATGGTCACCAGTATAAGGAGGTAGGCTAGAAACTGCTGAGCCCACACTAAGAATAGGTGAAGACTATGGGAAGATATGAATACCTCCCACATACAGCAGATATCAAGGTAAGAATATGGGGTGAGACGCTGGAGGACGCGTTTACCGAGGCTGGGAAGGCATTTACAGACACAACCATCGATATAAGTAAAATAGAAAAGAAGGTTGTTGATCAGATAAGGGTGGAGGGAGGGGATTTGGAGGAGCTACTATACAATTTTATTGAGGAGCTCATTATAAGATTAGATGCTGAGGGCAAGGTATATAGCGATTTCAAAATAAAGATTTTGAAAGACGGGGACAAGTACACACTATCGGGATATGCAGAGGGAGAAGAACTAGACCTAGGTAGGCATAACCCAAAGATCCATGTTAAGGCTATGACATATCATGAGATGAGGATTGAGAAGGCCGATAATGGCTATATAATTGAGTTTGTACTGGATATTTAAGTTGTATTTAAATTATGTAAGCCTAACCTCTATAAAAACATCTTCTGGAACGCGTAACTTTATCAGATGCTTCATCGTATTATCATTCTGTTCGATATCTATCAACCTCTTATGGATCCTGAGCTCAAACTTATCCCAAGTCTCTGACCCCTGGCCACATGGACTCTTCCTAGTAGGCACCACGACCCTCCTTGTAGGGAGATATACAGGACCTGAGTATTTGGCTCCAGTCTTCTCAGCAATACTTCTAATCTCATTAACAAATTTATCTAGAGACTCGTGGTTAACACCATAAACTATTATCCTGGTCTTAGCCCCTCTAATCATCTCGAATCAGGAATTATTGTAGAGAGGAGGTTAGATATAAAGGTTGGTGTAGAGAGAACTACCCCTTGATCTTCACATCAGCCTTCTGTGTAATCTCTTTAACAACGCCAGCCGCTATAGTCTGACCCATATCCCTGATTGCAAATCTACCCAGTTCTGGGAACTGCTGGAACTCTTCTAGAGACACTGGCCTTAGAGGCTTAAGCTTTACAATAGCTACGTCACCCGTCTTTAAGAAGCTGGGATTCTCCTCAACAACCTGTCCAGTCCTTCTATCCAGCTTCTTAAGAAGCTCTATAAACGTAACCGCCACCTGAGCAGTATGTATATGCATCACTGGCGTATATCCAACACCGATGGCGGTTGGATGGTGGATCACGAATATCTGAGCTATAAACTCCTCTGCAACAGAGGGAGGGTTATCAACATGGCCTACAACGTCACCCCTCCTAATATCCTTCTTAGAGACTCCCTTTACATTGAAGCCTATATTATCCCCTGCAACAGCTTCCTGCATAGGCTGGTGATGCATCTCAATAGACTTTACATCCCCAACTAGGCCCGGAGGCATAAATACTATCCTATCACCAACCTTCATCCTGCCAGTCTCTACCCTTCCTACAGGCACAGTCCCCACTCCAGTTATTGAATATACATCTTGTATAGGCAGTCTCAAAGGCTTGTCTATAGGCTTAGGAGGAGGAACAAACTCATCCAAAGCCTCTATAAGTGTTGGGCCATCATACCAAGGCATATTATCAGACTTCTTAAGAACGTTGTCTCCGGTCCAGGCCGAGACAGGTACGAACCTAATCTGATCAACCTTATAACCTAGGGTCTTCAATAGCCTGGCAACCTCATTCTTAATCTCCTCGTATCTCTCCTTGCTCCAGTTGACTCCCGGGTCATCCATCTTATTTATTGCAACCACCAGTTGATTTATACCTAGGATCTTAGCTAGACTCGCATGCTCCCTAGTCTGCCCTCCAGGGGATATACCAGCCTCGAACTCACCGGGTCTGGCAGATACAACAAGTATAGCTGCGTCAGCCTCGCTAGCACCCGTGATCATGTTCTTTATAAAGTCCCTATGACCTGGCGCATCTATCAAAGTATACTCATACTTTGGCGTCTCAAACTTGTAGAAGGACAGATCTATAGTTAACCCCCTCTCCCTCTCCTCCTTCAGCTTATCCATAACCCACGCAAATTTAAACGTCTCCTTACCCAGTTTCTTAGCCTCCTCCTCATACTGCTGGATAAGCCTCTGGTCAATCACGCCAGCCTCATACAACAATCGCCCCATCAAAGTAGACTTTCCATGATCGACGTGCCCAATAGCGATTAAGTTCATATGCTCCTTCTTCTTAGCCATGCTTCATCACCCACTCTCTATCAAATTTAAGCATTTATATATATAAACCATTCAACGAGAGTATATAAACACCACTCTATCTAGACGCTAGAGCAATCCTCTCTATCTCCACTCTCTTTGAGATAGCGTAGCTGGATAGGTCGTTCTTCGCAGCCAATATTATCTCACGGGCGAGAGCCTCCTCTATAGACATCCTATTGTTTTTAGCAGCGTTCTTAGCACCCACCACTAGATTCCTTAGAGCCACGTCAATCCTCCTCAGAGGAGAGACATCCACGCTAACTGTATATGCAGCGCCTCCATATGCTATCGTGGTCACATCTTCACAGGGACCTGCATTCTCAATCGCATATACTAGAAGCTGAATAGGGTTGTCCCCAGTCTCCAGCTCTATTATCCTAAAGGCCGTCTCCACTATCTTTATAGCCTTCTGCTTCTTCCCACCCATCTTACCAGGACGCATAAGTTTATTGACCAGCCGCTCCACAATATTTACCTTAGCCTTATCAAACTTCCTCTTCTCATGCCTACCCCCACTCCAAGGGAGTAGAACCGGCTTCAAGGATATGTAATCCTTCAGACTAATGTCCCTTACCTCTACATCCTTAAACGAATATCTCCCAAACAGCTTCAACCATACCACGTTCTTTGAAGCCATATCTAGTGACTCACCTCTTTGGCTTCCTAACCTTTCCAGTAACCAAGAGACTTAAGGGAACCCCATTAACAAGAAATACCTTGTATCGCACACCTGGTATATCACCCATCGCTCTTCCTTGAGAGCCCCCAATACCCTCTATCATAACCTCATCATGCTCATCAACCACGTTCAACGCCCCATCCCCTGGCAAGAAGGCAGTCACCTGCTTACCATTCTTGATTAGCTGGACCCTAACACACTTCCTTAAGGCTGAGTTTGGCTGCTTAGCCTCAACACCAACCTTCTCAATAACAATACCCCGCGCCATTGGAGCCCCCTCTAGAGGGTCAGACTTCTCATCCAACCTAAGCATCCTCCTCCTATATTTTACATCGCTCCATCTAAATTTCTTTCTCTTAGCTACCAGCTTCCTAGCTGCGAACATGCCTTTTGGACTCTTCCTACCCATCTAATCCACCTATAATGCTATACAACTAGTCACCTGATATTTATTTGTTCAATATCGTAGAGAGCCTTTCCAAATAGCCTGCCAGCCTTAGCCCTTATACCATTCCTACCTATAACAATCCCTTTCTTTGCAGGAGACACGTATAGGGTGGCTACGAGCCTACCATTAACCTTCTTAAGATCTATCCTTGATGTACTGTCTAAGCCGAAAAACCCCTTCAGAAACTCGGCGGGATCCTCGTAGTAAACTGCCACATAAGAGTTTGCACCAATACTTTCACTCAAGATAGATGATAGAGCCCTCAAAACCCGGTTTCTAGTAAATCTTCCTCCAGTATGCCTTCTCAACTCAGTTCTCAGGACAGGGTCACTCATAATTTTATACAGAGACCTCTCCGTTATTATGAAATATATGTAGTCGTCTACTATTTTACAAGCAATTGGATTCTCTCCAGTGATACTTTGGAATAGGCTCATGAGAGCCAGCTCATCATTTGTGAAGCTCAGTCCAGCACTATTAGGCATTTATAGTCTCCTCATCTATAGGAGCACCACCAAAATCATATATCGCCAGTACGGATATCGAGTGTGGTCTCCCACAGAGACTCCCAAGTTCCAAGTTGCTTCTCCTACTCTTAAATATAGGTATTCCCTTCTCCTCAGCTATCGACTTTATCTCCTCATCTAGTCCCGGAGGAGTGTTCCTAGCTAAGATCAACACCTTTATCTTCTGTGGCTCATTACGTAGAGACCATAGCACGTTATTCCTACCGTAAACTATAACCCCTGTTTTAGATATAACTGGAAGTGATGCTTCAAGCGCTCTTACCGTCTCCACCATCTCCTCCCACCCTGATATATACATCCACACTGCCCGTTCCAACTGGGACTCTCGAACCTACAATTATATTTTCAGTCGGACCCTTTAAATAGTCAGTCTCTCCCCTAACAGCAGCCTTGACTAATACAGGAACAGTAGTTTCAAATGCTGCTTTTGACAATACACTCTCCTTCAAGGATACCACTCCATACCTACCCATCTGGTTAATCTCGCCATTCCTCGTCATTATGTCTGCCACCAGCATAATGTGTCTATCATCGATATCTAGACCCTGCTCCTCCAAGACAGATTTAATCTCATTTATTATCGCATTCCTAGCAGCCTCAACCCCCAGAACTTGATATATCTCCAATATATCATTTGTAACCGTCCTCTGCGGATCCACGCCTTCATGCTGGAGAACCTCTAACAAGTTACTCCCAGCAGTATATAAAACCCACTCCTCCTCCCCAGTCTCCTCATTAATAACCCTATCGACGGTAACCCTCTGAATCCCCTGTATTCCGGCGATATGCCTCTCCAAAAATCTCTCCGCAGCCTTCTTAAGCTTATCAACAATATAGTCCAGATTGTCCTCCTCACCCTCTTTAGGCTTAATGGATGGACGGATGAACAAGACGTTGTCATTCAACTCCGTAGAGTATCTCCTACTAAACACCCTTTTAACATCCTTAGGTGTCTTACCCACCTTCTCAAGAGCATCAAGGTCCAGGTAGAAGACAACCCGTCTACTTGGAATATCAATTCCATATCTCGTTACCACGTCCTTTAGCTTAGTACTCTTTATCAGATTGGCAATCCTCTCAGCCTTCTCCTGACTATACCTATGCTCTTCATCCAAATATATAGTCATTCTAGGTGTAGAAGGTTTCTGTTTAGCATCGATTATCTCGATGATCCTAGGCAGACCTATTGTAACATTCTTCTCCTTAACACCTGCATAGTGGAAAGTCCTAAGAGTCATCTGTGTACCTGGCTCACCTATCGATTGAGCAGTTATTACACCAATAGCTGTGTTTGGATCTATAGTGGAACTCCTGTAATTTAATACAGCCTGTCTAACAGCTTCCCTAACAACATCTTTATTTGCCCGCTTCCTCATCAACACCTCCTTCAACTCCTGATAGAGAGATAGGGGAATTTCATCCTTAACCTTATCAAGAATCTCCTCAATATACTTTTTACCAGCGTATTTACCCTTTGGATATAGTAGGGATATAGAGTCTACAAGACGCTCAACGTTAACAGGCTTCCCATGGTCACTCCTTGCAGGGTCTACTTTATCCTCACCATAGACGAACTGAACTATCTTACCATATGAAGTCCTAACAGTGAAGTCATGATCAACTTGTAGATGCTCCATCGAATATAATATCCTCCTATATAGATATCCACTTTCCTGTGTCTTAACAGCAGTGTCCATCAAACCCTCCCTGCCACTTATAGCGTGGAAGAAGAACTCCACTGGATTCAACCCCCTATAGAAATTGCTCCCTATGAAGCCTCTAGCTTTAGTTCCAATATCACCCTCCTTAAACACTGTTAAGGTTCTGTCTCCATACCCCCTTGATATCCTCTCGCCTCTTATAGTCTGCTGCCCCAACATCGCCGTAAGTTGAGCCACATTGATGTCAGTACCCCTAGCTCCACTAACAACCATTATGTAGAGTGGATTATCCTTATCTAGACTTTCGAGAGCCTTTAAACCAGCTCTTGTCCTAGCCTCTGCCAGTATCTCATGTATCTTCTGCTCAAGAGATTCCTCCCTCGACAACCCTTTGATTAATTCCAACCTACCCTCTCTATACGCCTTGATAACCTCCTCCACCTTCTCATGAGCCTCCCTCTCAATCTCCCTAATCTCCTCCACCACCGAGTCAGGAAGCTTTAGGTCCTCGATACCTATCGAGAAACCCCTTGAAAGTAGATATCTATCCAACACAGACGAGAATTTGGTTATGAAGTCACCACCAAACTTGTTACCATACTCTCTCACCAACCTATGGAGGACACTATCCGCCTGCTCAGCGCCAATGGACCTCTTATCAATGACACCCTTTACCAAAACACCCTCCTTGATTATCACATCTTCCTCCAACCTACTCTTTAATGAGTAGGTGAAATCTTTGGGTAGCAAAACGCTGAAGAGTAGTCTGCCACTATGCATCTTGTCGTAGTTCATAACCATATCCCACTTCCCAATCCCATCATATATCGACAATAGATTGAAGAGAAGGCTTCTATCCATCCGCTTCTCATCCCTCGTCAAGAGGAATGAGGATGTAAGATAGTCTTTTGTAAACCCTATGATTGGTGCTCCATATCTAGGGCTGATAATCTGGTTCTCAACAAGCATCAGGGATCTGGCCTCAGCCTGAGCCTCACTATTCTGAGGTACATGAAGATTCATCTCATCACCATCAAAATCCGCGTTATAAGGTGGACATACAGTAAGGTGTAGCCTAAACGTCCTATAGGGCAGTATCTTGGCTAGATGCCCCATCATCGACATTCTATGGAGTGAGGGTTGCCTGTTGAATAATACTATATCCCCATCCATAAGATGCCTCTCGACAATATCTCCAACCTCCAAGCTATTAGCCAAGAAGCTCCTATCTGTAACATATTTTAGATTGTGTCTACTCCTAGTCTTTGTACGTATAATGTAATTTGCTCCTGGATGAGTCTCGGATCCATTCAACACAAGTCTCCTCAGGAATTCAATATTATATGGTGTGACAACCTCCGGCACAGTAAGTGTCTTCGCTATCTCTACTGGAACACCCACTTCATTGATGTCCAGATTAGAGTCTGGAGAGATCACAGTCCTAGCTGAGAAATTAACCCTCTTCCCAATCAGATTGTTCCTAAACCTACCCTCCTTACCAGAAAGCCTTTGTACAAGAGTCTTAAGCCTCTTGACCCCTCTATGTGTGGCTGGAGGGACACCAGGTAATTCATTGTGGAAGTATGTGATAACATGTAGCTGCAACACGTCATAATCGTTCTTGAGAGCCATAGCCACTGACCCTGCGGTTTTATCCTTCTTAATCTTGCTATTTACTTTTACTATATCGACTAACTTATGCGTCAAATCATCCTCCCTACGTTCACCACCCTCATGTAGTATCGATGGACGGACGGTTAACGGAGGGACTGGTAAAGCCTGTAAAATAAACCATTCTGGACGAACACAGTCATAAGACTTCTTCGAACCCCCTGAACCACCCTCACAGTAGAGCCCATATAGGGGGAGCTCCTCATCAGGAATATTTTCAAATATACTTCTGATCTCACTTGGCATCAGCTCTATCCTCTCCCCATTAGGATACTCCTTGAAGAACTTATGGGGCTTCTCAAACACTATCTTGACATTATCCCTACCACATACAGGGCATTTTTGAACCTCCGAAGCCTCTTTAATGATCTTCTTAACAAACTTATCATATAGATGAGGGAGGTTCTTCTTGAGGAACTTAGCTCTCTTCAAATATTTCTTTACAGTCTGCTCATCCAGCTTAATGTGAGAGCAATTTATACACACGCCTTTAAGAATAAGATAGATATAGTCTGCGAATAAGACGTTGATTACCGGAAGAGCCAAGTCTATATGCCCAAAATGACCTGGACAATTGTCCCTATCATTTCCACAAGTGGGACAGTAACCACTGGGATCTGGATTGCCAAGTCTAGTATCTAAGACCCCTCCTGGAAGAGGTTCGCCAATTTCATTCCTAGGCTGATCATTAATGACCTCTACAACGGACAAAGCCCTAATCATCTGTGGAGACAAGACGCCAAACTTGATAGAATCAATCGTATATCTATGAGCTTGCTCCTCAAACCTCCTTACCTCACGTCCAAACGGCATCTCAAACCACCTCCCTAACATTTAGACGAGGATATATAGTCATACTCTTCAACTCATCCAAGAGAAGCTTAAACGCATATGAAACGTTAACCGGAACCAGGGGGGCATCAGGCCCACAGACAGGACAGACCATCTTGTTCTCCCTCGCATTGTAATAACCTTCCAATCCACATTTGGTACATACGAGTATAGTTGTTTTATCGGAGGCGTCTAGAAGCCTCTCCTTAACAATTGATGAAGCACCATATGCTAGAAAGACGTCTTTCTCCATATCACCTATTCTAAGACCTCCATCCCTAGCCCGCCCCTCAGTCGGTTGTCTAGTCAAGACTTGTATAGGCCCTACAGCCCTCGCATGCATCTTATCAGCCACCATGTGATGAAGTTTCTGATAATAAACTATGCCTATAAATATGTGAGCCTTAAACTTCCTACCTGTTCTACCATCATACATAACCTCAGTTCCGGTGTATTCAAACCCCATCGACCTCAACATCTCAGAGAGCTCCTCATAGTTGAATGAGACAAAGGGGGAACCATCTATAAATCTACCGGCTAAAGCCCCATACTTACCTGCTATCGACTCTAGAAACTGCCCTACCGTCATTCTAGACGGGAATGCATGAGGATTAATGATCAAGTCAGGTATTATCCCATCAGCAGTATATGGCATATCCTCTGGATTTGCCAGAAGCCCTATAACACCTTTCTGACCATGTCTAGAAGCCAATTTATCACCCAACTCGGGTATACGATACTCTCTCACCCTAACCATAGCTGTAGTCTCCCCATCCTTATTCTGGGCGAACACAACCTTATCAACAGTGGCGTTAAACTGATCAAGGGTAGTGCTATAATCCCTCCTCCTCTCCTCCCTACCAGTAATCTCACTCTGGAACCTTGGGGGACCCGTCTTCCCAATAACAACATCTTCCTTCTTCAGCCTAGCCTCAAGATAAGGTGTACCATCCTCCTCCAAAGCCCTATAGTGATCCTCACCCATATAATTGATGTTGTCTGGAACTGGAATCTCAAACCTCTCACTTATCCCCCCTCCCAATTTCCTCTCAACAGACTCATAGGTCTTATAGAAGAATGATCTCAACATACCCCTATCCACAGCAGCTCTGTTTATTATAACAGCATCCTCCATGTTGTAGCTCTCGTAAGACATTATAGCAACCACAAGGTTCTGCCCTATCGGCCTGTCATTCAAATATATCATGTCAGTTATTCTAGTCTGTACAATAGGCAACTGTGGATATTCCAACAAATGCGCTCTAGAGTCCATCCTCAAGGCCAGGTTGGTCACAGGTATACCCAAAGCCTGTTTAGCCATAGCGGCCTCATACGAGTTCCTCGGACTCTGATTATGCTCTGCAAACGGGATTATAGATGCAGTTATACCTAAGAAGAAATAGGGTGCAAGCTCCAGATGAGTATGCTCCTTAGTAAGTTCCTCTGGGAAGAAGGCGGTTAAGATATTAAACTCCTCATTAGCATCTATCAATTCAATAATACCCTTTTTCAATAGATCAATGAATTTTAGAGTACCATTTCTAACAAGCTCAATATGCTCCTTGGTTAAAAGGGGCTTGCCATCTACAACCCTAATAAGAGGCCTTAATACCCTCGCACTACTACTCTCAACATATATTTCAGGCCTAACTTTAGGATTCTTAAACTTTCTAAGAGCAATGTTAACATCGTATGGAATCTTACCAGACCTCCTATAATTCCTTATCTTCTCTACAAAGTCATCTGGATTTAAGACAAATCCTATGAAATCACCGTTTAAAAATACTTTTGCACCTCTAGACCACACATCCAGCCTAGCCTCCTCTATCGGGATAACACCCTCCCTATATAGGAGCTCCAGCATCACATCAGCCTGCTGCTCAGTTGATACAACAGCTGATAAAGCCAGGTTCTTAACAAGCCCTATATTTTGTCCTTCGGGACTTTCAACAGGACATATTCTACCCAGATGTGAGGCATGAACCTCCCTAGCCTCAAACTGAGGCCTACTTCTACTTAGAGGGCTTTGGATCCTTCTAAGATGGCTTAAGGTTGACAGGAAATTGGTTCTATCCAGCATCTGAGTAACCCCAGTGGTTTTCTGAGACCATGTTCCAGTAGCCAGAGCATGAGTTATCCTATGCGTAATTTTATTCCCCCTTACAAGATACTTCAACTGAACCTTTCCTCTATACATTGTACTTCTCATAATGTTGTACTGAAGATCCTTCATCAAGGATTTTAGAGACTTGGCGAAGACCTGTCCAAGTAGAGGTCCCGCCAGCCTAAGCCTCTTATATGCATAGTGGTCTCTATCGTCGGCTTCTCTCAATCCAAGCTTCAACTGTATAGCTCTCCTAACCATCTCGGCCAACAGATATGCCTTCCTAAGCCTATAATCAGGGCCTGTACCTATATGTGGGAAAAGGTATTTATCTAGTATATGGCGGGCTCTATTTATACGTCTATCCATAGGCTGTTGAGATGCCTGGGTCCTATTCCCTATGTATAGCAATGCATCCTCCTGGGTGGTGATCTGAGTATATTTCCTCAAGATGGGCATCAACAAATCCTCGATCTCCCTGTCACCCCTAGCCACCGCATCAGATATATCCGCCTCCTTAACGACACCCAATGCTTTCATAACAATTGAAAAGGGTATTGGCGAGGTTGTAAACGGTATGGTTACGACAGCACTTTCCCTCTTCAGAGTCACCACTACATGGTTTCTAAGACTGCCCTTCACCGATAACATCCTAGATGAGTAAGACACCGTACTTGAGGACCTCTCAACCCTTGTTATTATAGTATTTGACGCCAAATCCTCGACAGCCACTATCGCCCTCTCACTACCATTTATAATAAAATACCCACCTGGGTCATCAGGATCTTCACCCATCATTATAAGCTTCTCTCGAGATTGACCGTGTAAATAACATATCTTGGACTTTACCATCACAGGCAGATATCCCAGATCTACCTCCTCAGTAGAAGTAGTGTTAGTTATCTTCTTAACCCTGGCTCTTATAGGGGCATAGTATGAGTAGCCTCTTAACCTACATACCGAGGGAATATACCCATGTTGCCTCTTAATTGGGCTACCTGACGCGAGGTCCTTAGTACTCGGCTCGTCAACCCAGACATCCTCAATCTTAAATATCCATTCACCTTGTTGAGTAGGGACCTTAATTGTACTATTCTCTTCAACAATCTCCTTTAGAATCTTATCTAAGAATTCATTATAGGAGTCAATATGCTGCTTAGCCAACCCAAACTCATTGAGCATAGCCTTTATAATAGGCCATGTATCATACTCACTCTTCTTATACACTAAAAATTTGTTTACATCCAACCTCTTCATATCAAATCACCAATCGATAATAAACAGATCTTCCAGCAGTAGGACTTTTCCTTACAATCATTAATATGTCTCCGGGATTAGCACCTATAGCTCTCACCACTGGATCATCCCTTTTAATGTAGGGGAGTTTGTACTTATCCCCACCACAGTATTTCTCAACAACTTTCTTAGCCTCCTCAGGAGATAAGATCCTATGTTCAGGAACTAGATTATGAGATAGAACAATCTTCTTTAACCTCTCGTTCATTACATCCTCAGAGGATGACATCTGCACCACACCCCCGGAAGATAAGTCGTGACATACCCATGTACATACAAGTGTCATATATTTACCACACCATATTCATATATAAATGTTTCTAATGTATGAGTGTTAAGAGATACAACACAATACTATCTAATTTTTGGCGGGCCCGGCGGGATTCGAACCCGCGACCCCCGGGTTGCTTTCCGGTCATCCACACTATGTCCCAGCTTTTATCCGAATATCAACCCGGATAAAAGCCCGGTGCTCTACCTGGCTGAGCTACGGGCCCACATTCATAAACATACAGCGGCATCTATTTTTACTTTTCCCATCTATTAGATAAGGATGTAATGGCGTTGGATATAGCAGGGCTTGGGATAGGAGATGAACCAAGTCTACATATGGGAGTCATTAGAAAGATGGGAGATTATGACATGATATTCCTAGAGCTATACACGTCACCAACACTCTACACAAGAGAGGATGTTAAGTCACTTGTAGAGAGGGAGGTGTATGAAGTAAATAGAAGAGTTTTAGAAGAAGGCTCTGACCAATTTCTAAATCTATGCAAGGCTAAGAATGTTTTACTATTGGTACCTGGTGACCCCTTGACCGCAACAACCCACAAGTCCCTAGTAATAGAGGCTAGGAGAAATGGTATAGATGTAAGAATATATCATAACACATCTATATACACAGCGGCAATAGGTGAGGCAGGATTAGACATATACAGGGTGGGGGCATCAGGAACTATTATGAGGGGAGGGGTGGAAGTCAATATGAGAAACCACCGCATCCTAAACGTAAACTATCAACTATCACTCCACACTTTCTATTTCTTAGAGTATTCAAGGGAAGATGGATATGTGATGGACGTATATGAAGGAATCGAAGAATTAAGCAAAGATGAGAGATCCCTATCCATATTAGATTCTGAAGATACATACATAATTGGAATGACATGGGTTGGGACTACAAAACAACAGATTAGGGTATTTGAGAATACATCTGAAGTGGATGGACTACCTAAAAAAGCTCCAAGTGTAATAGTAATAGCGGCCAATCCACATTTTACAGAGAAAGAGTATTTATTAACTCTTAAGAGGTAAATACCATGGAACAGAGTAAGAGGAGGCTCTTGGCCCAGATATACGTAAAGACCCGTCTCGGAATAGATCCAACCGAAGATATAGATACCAATCTCCTAGACACATTATATAACGAGGGGTTGCTTACGGAAAACTATAGACTAACTGAGGAGGCTAGAAAAAAGATTAAAATAGGTGTGATAGGAGGTGTATTCGACATTATACATCGTGGACATATAGAAACTTTAAAAGAGGCTAGTAAGTATGTAGATACACTAGTAGTGATAATAGCTACGGACAAGACTGTTTTAAAGATGAAGGGTCATCCACCTATTAACACGGCGAAGGAGAGGAGATATGTCGTGGAGTCCATAAAATATGTGGACTATGCGATTATAGGGGATGAGAAAGACTTTAGAAAACCAATTTACCTTATAGACCCTGACATAATCTTCCTCGGGTACGACCAGAACATACCCCCAGGGATAACAAGAGAGGATCTCAGAAACAGACTCATAATTAGGTTGAACGTGGAGGTGGAGGGCGTTAAGACATCTATAATCAAGGAAAAATTGAAGAGGATCTACCTGGATTCAGTTAAATAGACCTCCACCTCAACAAAATCTCCATCATTAAGTTTAAGAGCGTCCCTAAGATATATGGGAGCAATAACTTCTAGCATATCAAATCCATATATAGACCGTTCAGCATATATGACTGCACCGTCTACTGAATTCTGTATAACAGCTCTAAACGCTCTAACATCACCAAAAACTCTCTCTTTAGTTCTAAATCCCTTTATGTGGAATCCTCTCAACTTCCTAAGTAACCTATTTTGGAACATGAAATAAGGCTCTGTCAACTTAAGATTCAGAGTTCCTGGATAGGGTGTGAAACCTAGTAACCTCTCAAACTGTATTACATAGCCCCGCCGACTCATATAGTAAGCCCCTTCACCCAAGCCACTTACAACCACACCTTTGAAATAGAACCTACCCGGTCTCTCAAATGCGTCATTTATATATTTGATATAATCCTCTACCTCAGCCAATCCTTTGTCAGTAAGCCTTACCCACAACGTTCTATCCACATTCCTCTTATCAACCAACTCCATCTCATACAGCTCTTGTAAAATCCTAGATGCACTCTGTTGACTAACCCCGAATAAGGCTGCTAACTCCCCCGTTGGGACCTTTATATACTTCTCACCTGCACCAAGCTTGTAGAGATCTATCAAGTATGTCCTCGCTAACCTAAGGTTCATCTTCTTACACCACATACCCTAATGTATTCAGACTTCAAATTGTCAGCCGCTCTTCTAATAGAATCCACGTCTCGCTTATAGTTGTTATATATGTAGTTTGGAACAATCCTTGTGGATAAAATATTGGCAATATCTTCCAGAAGCCGAATAGCTTCAAACACATTGTCACAATCACCCATTATCAACATGTTTAGAGAAAATCTATAGACCTCCCCAGCGAAATCACGCAATCCCTCCATTACCCACTGGAATTTAAGGTTAGGTAGATAGTTTAGATACAATGAGTCTCTGCTCAGCCATGTGTAAAAAAATACAAGTTCTGAATACTCCCTCATACAGTCTTTCAACACTCTCTCCAGACAATCTCTATATCTGGGGTTGGAATTTAAGATAGATAGGCATCTCTCAACATCTCTTGTGGCATCGCTTAGTACCTTCTTAAGCCTATCAATATCATTCCTATATGCATGTTCAAAGCCTCTTCTAACCTTAATCATTATCTCCCTGGACAGCCTTATCATGTCCTCCCTCACAGGATCCACTTCGTTATACATCCTGTACATAGACTCGGATAAATCCTCAACTACCATCACGATAGACTCCAAAAAACTACACACCTCCACCCTTATGCTTAACAATATCCATAGACCCTCTCTGAACCAAGACTATCTCCTCCACTACATCCTTACTTATATACACCACATCCACTTTATTTCCAGTCAAGACATCCCTCTGACCAACCGTGATAAATACATCCTCAACAAGCCTCAATAGTCCTTCCTTATTCATTGATTCGTTATACCTTGTGTCTAAGATACTAAGAGCTGTCTCAGCACCCGTTCCAATAGCCACATAATCGTCTGACATTACAGAGCCCAGTGAATCCAAAGAGTAGAGTTCTGGTTTATCCACGACTCCACCCACTAACACCTGGGTATAGAATGGAAGACCCTTACTACTATACAATATCACTGATACCAATCTAGCTATAGAGTTTATAGATGGAGATCTCTGGATGGAGGACATCCTCACACCAATATTATACTTTACCTCTTTAACCAATCCCTGTGAGTCTGCTATTAAACCAGCAGTAGCTAAGTATACCCTATCTGTCAATCTATACAGCTTTTTAGCTGTTTGACTAAACGCAACATTACCAGTAAGATAGAGCTTATCTGTAGCTAACAAAACTGAGTCCTTAGTCTTTATGCCTATAGCAGTTCCACCAACTCCATAGTACGACATGCACTACACCACCAACAAAAATGGATTATATAAAATAAAATAGATGGGGATGTATAGATATGAATCCATGGGAAAAACTAAAACCCCCCAGTAAGCCCCAAGTTATAGAGGAAGTTGGATTTAGAAGAGCATCTAGAGAAGCAAATAAAATACCATATAAGGGAAAGTTGGAGACCGCTAGAAAAAGAGAGAAAACCAGAGTACACGTCCTGGCAAGAACTTTCCTGACAAATATAAGGAGAGGATTGAAAATATTGGATTCTTATTTCGATGCCCACGAATTCTACAAGGACTTGGTTAGAATATACTATGATGAAAACGAGATAAAGCGTGTACATAAAAGGCTTGTTCGATTGGAAGAGGCAGTAAACACGATAGTAGAAGAATATGTACAAAAAATAATCGGTTCAGACGATCCAGATGAGATGAGAAAGTGGAGAAGAGTTGCCCAAGGAAAGATATCAACATTCATAAAAAGAGTATCAGATGACTTCATCTTCATAATCGAGATGTACAGATACGTACGTAGCCTACCATCCATCGACCTATCCCTACCTACATTTCTAGTAGCGGGTCCTCCAAACACTGGAAAATCCACTTTGGTAAATAAACTGTCAAGTGCCAGAACAAAAGTAGCAAGCTATCCATTCACTACGAAGGAAATACATGTTGGCCACATAGAAGTTGGATATATGAAGGGGCAAATCATAGATACACCGGGATTACTCGATAGAGAGATGAGTGAGAGAAATGAGATAGAGTTAAAGGCAATAACCGCTCTGAGACATTTAAGAGGTCCTATAATATTTATGTTCGACCCAACAAACAGTGCGTATTACCCCCCACAGAGGCAGCTAAACATATTTAGAGAGATACAGAATCTATTTAAGGATAAGGATTTTATCGCTGTAATAAATAAGATGGATGAAGCATCCATGGAAAACATTCTTGTAATAGAGAAACAACTAAATACTGAGCCATTCAAAATATCTCTAGTGACTGATGAAGGTCTAGACGCTCTTAGAGGATTAATAGCTAACAATATTCAGAGGCTCTACCTAGACAGTTCCAAGAGGTAGGTCTGACCAACCCTCTTAACCTCATATTTAAGATTATCATAGAACACCTTAGCCACATACAATGCTGACTCCATATGTTTAGTGAATTCCTCGACAGTAAAAATAGACTTTTCATTAGATAGCATAGATAGAGGTATAACCATATCTCCCAAGTGTTTATCAAAGGCCGCACCTGTTGAATACCATCTCATAAACTTGGAAAATGCCTCTTCGGCCACTGTCTCAGCCCTCTTACCCCGCTCACCTAATGAATCACCTCCACAACATAATTCTCCATCACAGCCCAAGACAACGATAGAGGTTCCAGGATCGAGGGAATCATTACAGTAAGTGTTTTTACGCTCCACATCTTCAATGTCCACAGACCTCCTAATTAATTTCTCAATCGTTTCTCCCTGACGATCTAAAACATGTCTTGGTAGTCCACATACCACATTACTTACGATAACTCTCTCAAGATCTCCTCTAATAACCTTGTTTATACTCTTAATCTTACCGGGTTCTATAAGGATCCTCACCCTACCACCCCCCTTAGGATAGAAGCCTCTTCTATCCACCTTCACCTCCATATACCCACCGATATAGCGAATTAGGCTTGAGTAGGCATATGCCATATAATCTATTGGAGGACTCCACCTCACGTCTGTCCCTCCAACAATAGTCAGCTCAGATGTTGAGTCAGCCGTCAGAAGCAACGGGGTTATGGCTTGAATAATTAGAGAGATACTACCAGCCGTCCCAATATTATACATACCATTCACAGGCCTAACTCCTTTAAACGACATCCTAACCTCTCTAGAACCCACCTCCAGGCCGTATATACGACCGCCAAACATATCTTTCATTATCCTCAACAGAGTATAATGTTGGGGCCTCAATCCAGGGTTAGGTCTATTAGCTCTAATTCTAACCACATGTACATCAAAACCTGTTAACACCGAGTATAAAGCAGCATATCTGAGGATCTGGCCACCGCCTTCACCATATGAGCCATCGATAATCTTTGCCTTCATAACAACCTATCGATAGTGTAGCCGCTACTCCGGTCTAACCCTGACGATCTTTTTCCTACCCATAAAGTCCCAGTATTCAACTACTACTCCAGGTTCCAACTTGCTCCTCAGCTCCTCATCATCCGGGAATTGCGCCTCAAAAACTTCGTAACTCTCCATGTCCATAAGCTGAATAGTGTCGGTGATTGCAACTACTTGAGCCCTTCCTTTCCTTATAATAGGAACCTCCACCCTAGAATCTACCGGTCCAACTATACTCCTCTTCACACCATCGAACAGTCCTATAGCTACCACCCTAGCCTGAGCACTCCCATGTTTTCCCTTTTTACTCTTCGTTATCTCCACAACCTTACACGGTTCACCATCTATAATTATATAGCTTCCCCTCTTCAACTCCCCTAAATCCTTATAGTCAATACTCATGATATCAAAATAGGTACATGTGTACATATAAACCCAGGATCGTTATAGCATACTATAGCATAATATAATTTTTCGATGAGGGGGGCAGTAGTTAGAAGAGTATCTATAGTTCATAGCAACTCAGGAATATCGACCTCAGTATCGAATAAAATAGTTGAGTTCCTAGAGAACAACGGAATTAAAATATCTAACATAGTAAACATATCAGAACTATATCCAGACGAGGTTATTGAACTGTCCAGCATATCTGACTACAGGTTTGACATAAAAGGAGACATTATGATTGTAGTGGGAGGAGATGGGACTGTTTTAAAAGCATTACTAGGAATAGTCGATAAAGAGACACCTGTATTATCTGTAGGGGTGGGAGAGAAGAATTTCATCGCATCAACTACCCTAAACAATCTAAAGAGGGACATGGAGAGATTCATAGAAAACAAGTTTTATATTCGAAGGGAGATGAGGCTAGTTATAAAGATTGAAGATATTCAGTCACCACCAATTCTAAATGAAGTGTCTTACCATAGCGCAAAAATAGGGAAGACTATACAGCCTATAGTAGCTGTTAAGGATGAAAGGGGTAGATTAAACCTCCTATGGAGCGTAAAGTCAGATGGAGTACTGGTAGCCACCCCCATAGGCTCAACAGCCTATTCATATTCAGCCGGTGGTCCTGTATTAGATACAAATTTAGAGGCAATAGTTATAACGCCCCTCATACCTACCTCCAAAATACCACCTTATGTAGTTAATCCAAACTATATAGTATCATTAAAAGCAGATCGATCAAGGAGCAACCCGAGGGTGATTTTAGATGGACAGATTTCCTTCGAGTTAGATTGGGACACTCCGGTTGACGTATATAAATCAGACAATTACGCCTTGTTTATAGTATTTGATAAAAGCCACAATATATCAAGAATGGTGAAAGTTGCTGGGGCGACCAACGAAAAATGACGAAAATCATAATCCTAGATACATCGGCCCTTCTATATCTACCTTTAAGTAAGGGAAAAGGGGAGAGACATATAACTACGTATTCCGTGATTAAAGAGATTTATAAAGATGAGATTAAGAAAGCGGTTATCGATGCATATATTCAGACAAATATATTAAAAGTTGTGAAACCCAAGAAAAAATATATAGTAGAGGCACTACGGAAAGCTAGAGAGATAGGGGAGCATAGATTATCTAAGGCAGATGTAGAAGTACTGGCGTTAGCCATACAATTGAGGGGCGAAGGGGCCATTGTTTTTACAGACGATTACGCGATACAGAACATTCTACATATAAACAATATACCTTACCTACCAGTTAGGAGACAGATAAAAAGGAAGTTAAAATGGACCTACCAGTGTGAAGCATGTGGAGAGACATATAATTCGGAAACAGAGATATGTGAAAAATGCGGATCTAAAGTTGTAAGAATAGGTAAATACTGATGAATACTTTCACCCACCTAACACTATCGATATAAGGATACATCCCATTTATTGGTTATAGAGAGCATGAGCGTCTTCAAAAAGAAGGAGAGCCTACTACCCAGCTATATACCGCCAGAAATACCACATAGGCAGGAGAAGCTGAACGAGTTAATAGAGTACTATAAACCCGTGATAGATGGGGAGAGCGACTTTGAACATGTATTTATAATAGGAAATACAGGTACAGGAAAAACACTGGTAGCTAAACATTTAGAACGATATATTACAAAATTTAAACAGGATAAGAAGGTAGACGTAATATATGTAAATGCAAGGTTTGAAAGAATACCTGGAAATATTGTGAGACGAATGCTTAGATGGGCTAATCCGATAGCACCTGTAAAAGGATATTCGGTAGAAGACATGTACCAATACTTCCTATCTTTCCTTGAAAACTCCCCCTGGAGGGTATTACTAATATTAGACGACGCAGACCATCTATTTGAAAAACATATGATATTTATCTATCAGCTGGGCAGGATTTACGAGGCAGGCATGCAGAATAAACTTTCATTATTATTTATAGTTAGGCATGTATCCAGTATAAATAAAACTGATCTGTGGGCATTAGGAGGTATAAGGAAAAATATGATATATTTTGAAGACTATACGTATGAAGAACTAGTTGATATTCTAGACTATAGATCCTCAACAGCCTTTAGAGAAGACTCGATAACTTTTGAAACCATAGAAACAGCTGCAGATATAGCATCAACATATAACTTTAACGCCAGATACGCGTTGGAGCTGCTATATAAGGCGGGGACTCTCGCAGATAAGGAGAAAAGTGATACTGTGAAGCCGGAGCATGTTAGAAAAGCCCGTTTGGAAGTGCCTCCCGCATTCACATATGATGAGTTAAGAACATTAACTATACATGAGAAGGTGTTAATCTATTCCCTTGCAGAAATACTAAACAAGACAGATAAATCATTCGCTACCACAGGCGAATTGGAGAAGCGATATAGAGAAAATGCTAGAATATTTAACTTGGAGCCAGTTGGACATACATGGTTTTGGAAGATGATAAATACCTTGGCGTCCTTTGGATTGATATCGAAACACTTATCCTCCAAAAACTTCAAAGGGAGGACCACACTAACAACCCTACCTATCAAAACACTTGAAGAAAAGGGGAATAAAGTAGGTTTACCATCCTTCTCAGCAGACACACTACTCAATAAGTTGAGAGAGATGATAGAAGATGAGATTATACAGAAATCCTAGTAATAGACCAAGCAATATAATAACACATAAGGCAGACCTCCAAATACTTGAGGAGATAGCATATAATGAATATATGACCCCTACACAACTGAAGAAGAGGCTAGGCATATCATATAGAGTTATACAGTCAGTGTTAAACAGGCATGTTGAAAAAGGCGTATTGATAGAGATAAAAGTAGGTAAAATAAAGATATTCACCTTCAACACAAATAACGAAGTCGGGAAATACCTATACAGATTTATAAGGGAATGGCCTATAAACGTCGATTCAGATAGATAGACTTGGCAACATCCCTATATCTCTCGAACGAATTGGGTGAGTAGGCACAATTACCACATATACATAATGTAACCTCCTTTCTACACACGTCAGTATACTCACACTTATCACACTCTATAGAGGCCCCACACATTACACAGTTAACCGTAGGAGCGAGGGTCAAACCCATTCTCATCAATATCTTATTCAGATTAACCATGGCATAGTAATCCCTAACTATAAAACCCTTACCTCTAACGTATTCCACACCATCTATCCTAACAACATCCCTAAACAAATCCCCAAGTCTCCTGGGAATCCTAAATGGTTCGCCATACTTAATCCTCATGACATCCATTATGTAACCCCTCCAAACACCCTCTCTACCCATCTATGCAGGCTAGGATACTTATTCCTATTCAGCGAGACAAATGTAGGTAGAGAGTACACAAAAAATTTCCTTATAGACTCATGTAAGTTACCCTGTAAATCATTAAACACCTCTTCCATCTCCTCCCTAACCTTACGGTTTGATATAAACATGTAAAACCTATACTCTGGTATTCTACCGTCATATATAGCTCCCCATCTATTAGCCTGATAAACTATCCAAGAGAGGATATGGGGAATGTACTTCATATAAAAATAGGCTCCCCTAGACTCTATACTTCCTAACATTAGATCCAAAAGAGAAACATACTTCATAAGCCTTTCACGCCTATCATCCCTCATAACAGGCGATCTAACTATTGAATCGAAATAGACATATAGCACATCTTTCCAATGCTGGGGATTGGACTCTAATAAACGCCTTATCTCACTAATATCAGATTGTGCAGACAACCTACGTAACAAGATATCTATTGGAAGGTTTTCAAGGGGGTTAGATATAGCCTCTATGTCACTACCCATATGTACTGAGTAGAGTAGGTTTATGGCTAGGCGTGCATCACCCCTCGAGCGCTCAGCTATCTTGACCAGAACATCCCTATCAATATCCAACCCCTCCCTTAGAACTATTCTATTAAGAATAACTAGTATCTGTCTAGGCGTTAAAGATTTAAACTCTATAACCTCAAACGACTGTATTAGTTCCTTATGTTTGACGGGATCTATAAAATTGGCTGCTGCAACCACAGGCGTGTATCTCCTTGAAGCTATGTCTATTAATGCTTTTAAACCACCCGTATCTTCCCTAGGATCCATACCATCAACTTCATCAAAGAATAGTAATGGTCTCATCCTCCTGCCTCCTAGAAAGGAGTCTAGGGTATAACCGCCAACAACGCCTTCTAGCTTTTTATAAACTTGTTCAGCACTTCTGAAATCACTAGCGTTTAGCTCAATCACGTGATACCCCATATCATTGGCTATAGCATATACACTTGCCGTCTTACCAACACCTGCTGGACCATAGATTAAAACACCAGATTTATCATGCTCTTTCCAGGAGTGGATATATCTATATAATTTTTCTTTAGCCTCTTCATTCCCCACTATCTCTACTATTGACCTTGCCCTATACTTCTCAGTCCAGTTCATCCCGATTCCCTCAATGAGTTGAGGAGTTTAGACATTAGAGCAACTATCTGAATCTCTGGGTTAGAGCTAAATTGTATCCTATACTCTGTATCTGCCAATGCCTCAGCTATATCTGGAGTAAGAAGATTTCTAGTGACAAGCTCCGAATATAACATTCTAAGTACTTCTCCAACATCCAACCCCGAAACACTAAGGAAATCATATAACGTGGTTCTGGCACCGTTAAAATCTCCTATTCTAAGGTAGTCTACGATTTTAGTGATTGCCTCGGGAGATGCTTTTCCAATTATCTCATCAACTACATCTAAGGACGGTGACTTTCCAGAAACTGTAACTACAGATTGGAGAATATTAACTGCCTTCCTAAGATCACCCTTAGAAACCTCGTATATCTTCTTGATAAGCTCCTCACTACAATTAAGGCTTTCCTTATCACATATCATTGATAGATATATTTTCGCGTCATCATACGATAATCTCTTAAACCTAAATATAGCCGTTCGACTCTGAATGGGTGAAATAATTCTATTGAGATAGTTACATATCAGTATAAAGCGGGTAACCCTGGCATTTACCTCCATTATCCTTCTAAGCGCTGTCTGAGCCTCAGCAGTCATCATATCCGCCTCATCCAATATAACTAATTTAAATGGTGCCTCCTCAGATGGAGAGAAATATTGTGAGAATATCTTCACCTTCTCCCTAATGACCTTGATGCCTCGTTCATCACTCGCATTCAACTCTAATACGTAATCTCTCCAGTTCTCTCCATACAACTCTCTCGCGAAAGCTAGAGCTATCGTTGTTTTACCAGTTCCCGGAGGCCCTGCGAATAGAAGGTGAGGCATATCGCTAACATTACTTTTCAATAAATTCTTAAGACTCTCAACGACCTCCTCTTGATTTACAACATCATCCAATTTACGGGGCCTATACTTCTCTATCCACAACATACCTAACTCCTGCGACATGACCTTACACCTACCAACACGAATATACTGTGATGTACAAAGCAATATATCGAGAGACAAAATATCAAATACTTTTTCACTAGTGAAAATAGATTTATATGGGGAATAAGGAGGATGGGGTTAAAAGAAGATTTGGAGATACTTGATAATCTAGATAGGTTAATCTATGACAAGACCGTCCAGGTAATCACAGTCAAAGAAATAAATGAGCTGAGTTTCGAGGGAGAGGTGATAAAATCCAAAGCAAGAGGCTCAAGAATAAACGTAACATTAAAAACAGCTATAGAACTAATTAAAAACGGATACGCCACGTTACCAGACGACTACATCACATGGATTAGAAAGGCTGTATGGAAGGAGAATTCAGTGGGCAATAAAAATACTCTTGTAAGACAAGGAGACGATTTCTATCCAAAGGCAATATTGACTATTTATGCATTAAAAAACGATAGACACCTAAAAATAGATGATAAAACTGAGGAGGCTATACTAAATCACCTTAGAAACATAATCTCAAAGAGACTCCAGATAATTATGAATGAGGCTTATGAGAGAATAGACCACATCCTTCCATACACAACCCCAGAGGAGAGTTTAATCGCTAGAATAATATATAATAGTGTGACGATGTGGAAAGATAAGATGGGAATTAGAGATGTATGACCTTGTGACTCTGTCATAACTTTTATAAAACTCATCTTGATAAAATAGGCCTGAGTTACTTACCTATATATGGAGAGATGACAATAGACCAGGAAAACCCCCTAAGAGAGTATGAGGAGAGACTCTATAACTTCTTCATGAATTTCCGAGATAGGTTATCAGATGAATACAAGTATAGAACAAGAATATTTGAACTTCCCGCACAGCCAAGAAGATTTAAACTATTCAACATAGACTTTGGAGACTTGATAATATGGGATGGTGAGTTAGCCGTTAAACTAGCTGAGAAACCTAGGGAGATGATCAATGCTATACAAAGAGCAGCCCACTCTGTTCTAACAAATATTAGACCCCTTGACGCAGAAGAGATAAGACCGGAAGAGATACATGTAGCGATAAGAGGAGAGGAAGCTGGGAAAAACCTAGCTTTAAGAGAGATATCTTCCATACACGTGGGAAAACTAATAACTGTACAAGGACTACTAGTTAAGCTTAGCCAAGTATACCTGAAGATGCATAAAGTAGTGTTTCAATGTCCACAGTGTGGAGAGAAAGAGTATAGGCAAGTTACATCCATAGGTAAAGATATAGATTCCACACCCCCAAAGTGTACTCAGTGCGATACTGGGAGAAAGATGGAGATTATCGATGAAGAATCAATATATAAGGATGTACAGTATGCCAGAATACAGGAGAGGCCCGAAGAACTCCCACCTGGCCAGATACCTAGATTCATAGAGATACAGCTTGAAGAGCCGTTGATAGATGTAGCGTATCCAGGAGAGTATGTAAGAGTTGTTGGAGTCCTCGACATTGTAAAAACAACGTCAAGAAGTAGGACCCAGAGATTCCAGTTCCAGATCACCGCATTAAGTATGGAGAGCTTAGGAAAGGAGGCTGTGGAAGTTGAACTGACGAAGGCAGATATCGAATATCTAAGAAAACTTAGTATGGAATCAGACTTCTACGATAGAATTCTAAGAAGTTTTTCACCATCGATATACGGATATAAGCACATTAAAGAAGCATTACTACTCGCCATTATAGGGTCAGATGAGATAGTTCTCCCTGATGGAAATAGAATAAGAGGAAAGATCCACGTTCTTCTAGTGGGGGACCCTGGTGTTGCCAAGAGCCAACTATTAAAATACGCTGCAGCAATAGCTCCAAAAGGAATCTACACGAGTGGAAGAGGATCTACAGCGGCTGGTCTAACAGCAGCTGTTATCAAGGACCCAGGAGGAGGGATGAGTCTCGAGGCAGGAGCAGTAGTACTTGCTGATATGGGTATATGCGCAATAGATGAGATAGATAAGATGAGGCCTGAGGATAGAGTCGCCATTCACGAAGCTATGGAACAACTAACAGTATCAGTCTCAAAGGGAGGAATAATAGCAACTTTGAATGCGAGAACCACGATACTAGCAGCTGCAAATCCACGGGGAGGAAGGTATAATCCACACATACTATTCACAGAGAACATAAACCTCCCGCCGACCCTCATATCTAGGTTTGATATCATCCATTTAATGAGGGATATACCAGATCCAACCAGAGATAAAGAGCTTGTACAACATATGGTAAAGGCTAGGGAGGAGAAAGACATATATGAAGACACTTTCGACCCACTATTCCTTAAGAAATACATATTATATGCGAAGAAATTAAGGCCGAGTTTCACTAGGGAGGCCTATGACGAACTAATCAATTTCTATTTAAAACAAAGAGCAAAGTATGACCCAGAGACAGAGGTAATGCCTATTACTTCCAGACAGTTTGAGGCCCTATTAAGGATAGCAGAAGCCTCGGCAAGGGCTCACCTTAGAGAGAGAGTGACGGTTGAGGACGCTAAGATAGCAATAAATCAACTACAGAAATTCCTTAGAGACGTTGCATACGACGAGGAGACACAAGAAGTAGACGTGACCCTGGTCCAGGCCGGTGTTCCCGGTAAGAAGGCATCAAAAACTGAGACAATCCTTAGAATAATTAGGGAGATGCAGAGGGAGGTAGAGGGCAATCCAATTCCGGAGCAAGATGTTATAAAGAGGGTTATGGAGAAGACTAGGATTAAAGACCAGACAGAGATCGAAAGGATTCTAGAGAGGATGCACAAGGAAGGGATTATATATTATCCACAACCTGGTATGGTATCTGCAAGGATTCTAGACACAGGGAAGTGATGATATGAATGTACATCGAGAGTTTAGACGCCCCAGACCATATAAGGAAGGTTTTGGAAAGACTAGGATATAGAGAATTATATCCTCCACAGTCCGAAGCTTTAAAAAAAGGATTATTGAAGAATAGAAATATGATTATAGCGAGCCCTACTGCAAGCGGCAAAACCCTGATAGCGGCAATGCTAATAATAAACAATATAGTGACAAAAGGGGGGAAACACATATACCTAGTTCCGTTAAAGGCATTAGCTTCTGAAAAATACGGTGAGCTAAAAAATGTGCTAGACGAGTTATCTAACATAACCAACACCAGATACAAATTATCTATATCCACGTCTGACTATGACAAAAGTGGGGAGGAATTAACAAATTCTGACGTTATAATTGCAACATACGAGAAGATGGATTCAATATTGAGACACAACCCAAGCTGGATATCAGATATAAAGACCCTGGTAATCGACGAGGCCCATCTAGTTGGAAGCTATGAACGGGGCCCAGTAGTGGAAAACATAGTCATGAGAATCACGTCAGACGTGCCTTCCGCACAGATACTACTTTTAAGTGCTACAATATCAAACCATCAAGACTTCTCAAAATGGATTGAAGGAGATGTGGTGAATACAAGTTGGAGACCAATACCACTTATAGAGGGAGTACTATATGACCATGAGATATACTACCCGAACGGCGAGATAAGGGGAGTAGATAGAATTACAGGTAGTGATCCTATAGCAGATAAGGCTATAAACACTATTCTGGAAGGAGGTCAAGTTCTAATATTCACAGCATCTAGAAGAGAAGCCAAATCAAAGGCTAAAAAACTCTCCAACTTAATCAGATCTAGAAAGACTCTATTATTAAGCGCTAAAACAATAAAACAGCTAAGGAGATTATCAAATGAAATTTTAAACACAGGTGAAAGGACAAAGTTATCAGAGGAATTAGCAAAAGTAGTTGAGAACGGAGTAGCTTTTCACCACGCCGGATTAGGATTAAGGCATAGGTCAATAATTGAAGAAAACTTTAAAAAAGGTTTTATAAAAGTACTAACTGCAACCCCCACATTAGCTGCAGGAGTAAACCTACCAAGTAGAACCGTTATAATCACATATACCACTAGAAGAGGATTTGGCGGAGAGGGTGAGGCGATAACCGTGTTCGACTATAAGCAAATGGCTGGAAGAGCGGGTAGACCACAATATGATGATTATGGAGAAGCACTTCTATATACATCAAGCCAGTGGGAAATAGATCATCTCCTGGATGAATACATCAATTCAGCCCCTGAGCCCATATATAGCAGACTACTTGAAGGAGAGAATACAGAGATAGCTATTTTATCACTCCTATCAGGAATAACTGGAATTAGAGAAAAACTAGTGGAGAAGTACTTTGAAAGATCATTGGCATTCCACCAAAATAGTAAGAGAAGAATGTTGCAGAGGATAAACAAGGCAGTAGAAAGACTCATAAACTACAGCATGGTGCAGAGAGTAGACAATGGAGATAGCTACCTAAAGATAACGAAGCTCGGCAGAAGAGTAGCCCAATTATATGTATTACCATCTACTGGATACCATTTATATGAGTATGCAATTAAAAATAGAGGAGAGGAATACAATGTATTTGACCTTCTATTCACGATAGTGAATACTAAGGATATGACCAAAGTTTCAACTAGGAAGAGAGATCTAGATAAAATATTTGAATACATCGTCGATTACGGGGTTGAGCACTACTTAGATGCCTTGGAAGATACATTTTACCTAGCATATGACGAGATAACTCAATCAGCCGTTCTAAAGACTGTATGTGTCTTGATTGATTGGATCACAGAAAAAACAGAGGATGAAATAATGGATAAATGGGGTGTTGAGCCTGGAGACCTCTATAACCTCTATACCACGGCTGAATGGCTATCATACGCGGCTTCTGAGTTATCACTGATTGCTGGTAACAAGCCCATATCAAAATACTTTGACGTACTTAGGGTACGTCTAAAATATGGAGTCTCGGAGGAGCTTATTCCGTTGGTAAACCTACCCGATATAGGGAGAAAGAGGGCGAGGATACTTTACAACAATGGATATAGATCGATTAGGGATATACGGAAAGCCACTCTACAAGATTTGGCCAGCCTACCAGGTATAGGTGTAAAAACAGCCAGGAAATTGCTAGAGTTCACTAAGAAGACATGAAGGAATCCAACTTCTTATTAGCTGCCTCAACACATCTACCCAGGGATATTGATGATTCTAATACCCTCCTATCTAAGTATTCGGATAGTGTGTCATCCTCCTCAATAGCATTGGCTAGCTCCTCTATATCGTGATATTCCTTGTTGAAAATCTTATTTAGACGGGAATGAATCACTTGCCTATCACCTCCATTCTTAACAGCCTCATGCAGAATAATATTGGAGTATACATTCAAACCAGCTTCACGAATGTTATCCATACACCTCTTGGCATTCACGCGGATACCAGCTAAAATCTTCTCAATGGATAGAAGTTGTTCATCTATCAAGATGAAGACTTCTGGGATAATAATTCTCTCGAAGCTACTATTCCTCAAATCCCTCTCGTCTTCGAATACCACATTCTCATAGATCGAGGGTAGTATACTCCTGAGATACCTTGAGATACCGCAGACCTTCTCGCTTAATATCGGATTTCTCTTATGAGGCATTACTGAAGACCCCACCTGTTCACCACCGAAAAACTCCTCTACTTCCTCAATCCCAGACCTACTCATAATCCTTATCTCATTTGCAATATGTTCAAGAACGGTACTAAGTAATATAAGTCTGGACATAATAATAGCTATGTAGTCTCTAGGCAATACCTGCAGATAGCCATCAGCTCTTTTCAAACCTAACTCTTCCAATACAAGCCTCTCAAACTCTAATGAGTGCGGATATAACTCAACACCCGTGCCTACGGCACCACCAACCTTACCTACAATATACTTTATCGAGTCATCCATCGCCTCCTTAACCCTCTTCAACTCAGCTAGGTAGGTGTAGAAACGAAAACCTATTGTGGTAGGGGTGGCAGCTTTACCATGAGTCCTACCAAGTATAGGCTGGTCTCTATATGAATCTACAAAATTCTTTAGCATCTCCAGTATCCTCTGGACCCTCCTCATCAATACTAATAAACCATCCCTTACCTGCATCATAGTCACATTGTCTAAGACATCGTTGCTAGTCAGACCAAGGTGCAGATACCGTCCTAGATCAGATCCGATAACATCATAAATGGCCCATACAAGGGCGTATGTCTCGTGCTTAAACACCTTCTCATATTTCTGGACATCGCTATACCTCAACTTCTCAAGTCTCCTAGACATCTCTTCAACATCTTCAAGGGAAGCATCTATATATCCCATCTTTACCAAAGCCTTTAGGGCGGCTAATTCAACTCTAACAGCGTATCTCACCCAAGAATCTCTAGAAAATATCGACTTCATCTCAGAAGAACCATATCTATACTCTATCGGATGTATCACCCTATCACCAATAGATTAAGTTCCCCAGGAATCCTAAAATTTATTGTGATGCGGGAGGATAGAGTGTATACCCTAACGTTTCACGATGGTAGGTGGAGGATAGAGCGGAATAACTATGTAGATATCGTCAAGACGAGACACCAATATCTCATAAGGTCATGTGACAAAAAACTATTTAATGATGTGGAGGGTATGACTCTCCTTCCACACATAAAGCTTTTTGACGATGGATATTTGGAAACCGACTACTCTTCTAGGATACCTACTGTTCACGACACAATTGTCTCACTCCTGAGCGATAGATCAAGAAGAGGATATCACCTACCCCCGAGGACCCTTTTACTATATGAAGGAGGGAAGAAGTACGTGTTTATCAATAGATTACAAGACTATAATGAAGACTACATAACAGATATTGGAAAACTATCTGATATGCTGATAGAAGCATTATCTTCCTACATAAAGCTGGTCGCAGAGAGGGAGGAACTGTATCTCTCCTTCTCTGGAGGCATAGACTCAACACTACTTTTGTATATATTAGGTAGGTTAACCGATAGGATAAAGGCAGTCACCATAGCTCTGGAAGGTGCACAAGACGAGGCGGTATCCAAGGATGTGTTGAAGAAAACTGGCTTAGACGTAGAACACATAGTAGTCAGCCCCACTGAAGACGATTTGATAAAAGCAATTTACGACATTAAATCTTTGATACCTAATATAGACGGCACACTCCTATCTATAGCTGTATCCGAATACCTGACATATAATGAGGTTCCTAAAGGGAGAAGGATAGTTATGGGACAGGGGGCAGACGAACTTTTCGGTGGATATGATAAATACAGAAGAACCTTCCCATCCTTTAAAACAGAGAATATAATAGACCTATCACTCTTACAGTATACAACGGGGTATATAGAGTGGCTACTAGCAAGTAAGCAAAACATATATGTGGAATACCCCTATTTATCACCCAGTGTAATTGAGGTAGCAGCCAAGACCCCTCAACAATATAAGGTGATGAATCCAAACGATTTCCACAGGAAATGGATTATAAGAACCTCATTAAAGATGCTTAATGCCCCCAAAGATGTCTATATGCGACGTAAGAAAGCGATGCAGTATTCAACAGGAATATCTAAACGACTAAAAAGAATAGTTAGATAGTAGGAATACTTTATTATATGACCGTCGAAAAATGGATCGTAACATCAGCCTGGCCATATGCCCACGGTACACCACATCTAGGGAACATAGTATCCTCACTCCTATCTGCAGACATATTTGCAAGATATTTAAAACTGAAAGGATATTCTGTGATCTCAGTAACTGGTTCAGATGAACATGGAACTCCTATCGAGGTCGAGGCAATACAGAGGAATATCCCTCCTAAAAAGTTAACCGATGAGATACACGGGAAGATCATTGAGATTCTAGATGGGTTTAATATAAGATTTGACAACTACACTAGAACACACAACCCGGTCCATATAAAGTTCGTTCAAGACACTTTTAGAAAGATATATGAGAATGGTTATATCTTCAAGAAGATTGACAAGCTACTCTATTGTGAATATGACGATAGATACCTTCCCGACCGATTCGTAATAGGTACATGTCCATATTGTGGATATGAATCTGCCAGAGGAGACCAGTGTGAAAACTGTGGGAGACTATTAGATCCCCTAGATCTTAAAAACCCGAAATGTACAATTTGTGGAAATACACCCGTAGTTAAGGAAGTTACACACTTTTATTTTGACTTGCCAAAATTTACAGATAAACTTATAAAATGGCTTGAGACCACGGATACACTTACCGACAACGCCAAAAACTTTAGTCTCCAAATGATTAGACAAGGTTTAAAACCGAGAGCTATAACAAGAAATAATAAATGGGGGATACCGGCTCCATTCCCAGAGGCAGACGATCTAACAATATACGTCTGGTTCGACGCTGTTCTAGGATATGTATCTGCAGTCATAGAATATTTTAAGAAACAGGGAGTGGAGGATGAGTGGAGAAATTACTGGTTAGACGAAAAGACAAATGTGGCGTTCTTCATCGGAAAAGATAACATACCATTCCATACAATAATATTCCCATCTCTCCTGATGGCCACTCACGACAACTACACGCTCAACTTTTATATAGGGGCCACCGAGTGGCTTACATTCGAAGGTAAAAAGTTCTCTAAAAGTAAGGGGATTGGGATATGGGGAGAGGAGGCTATAAAACTCTTGCCTGCAGACTATTGGCGATACACACTGACATATATCAGACCTGAAACCAGAGACACCGACTTCAAATGGGACATATTAGAATATTGTGTAAATAAGGAGCTGAACGACGATCTTGGAAATCTTGTACATAGAGTCTTAACAATGATAGACCGATACTTAGACTCTAAGGTAACATTAGCAGAAGCGTCAACAGAAAACGTTAAACGATTAAGGGAGATGTCGCTGGAGCAGAGGAATTTGATTGATACACTATATATGAATACTAGATTTCAGAAGGTTGTCCAAGAAGTGATGAAGATAGTGAGATACGCGAACTCAGTAATAAATGAGGAGGAGCCATGGAGATATAGTGAGGATAAAGATAGGTTAAACCAGCTCCTATACAACCTCGCTCTTACAATAAGAGATATAGCGATATACTTGCTCCCAATTATCCCAGAATCCAGTAGTAAAATATTATCATATTTAGGCATTGAGGAACCGTCTTGGGACCTACCACTTGAGAGTCCAGATAGAATAGAGATATCAAAGAATTATAAGCCATTATTTACAAAAATTAACAAGGAGGAATTGAAGAAGAGGTTTATGGAGTTGAGAAATATGAGTGACAAAGCTGTTTCCATAGACGAGTTCATGAAACTTGATATAAGGGTTGGATATGTAGAGAAGGCGGAGAATAAGGAAGGGAGCAAAAATCTAATTAGACTAAAAGTGAGAGTTGGCGATAAAACGTTGAACATATTGGCTGGCCTCAGAAAATTCTATAAGCCGGAAGAACTAGAGGGAAAGAAGGTAATAGTAGTTACAAATTTAGAGAAGAAGAAGATAATGGGTGAATATTCAGAAGGAATGATATTAGCTGCTGATGACGAGAAAGGAAATGTTAAAATTATTACAGTAGACGGGGATATAGAAGATGGAGCTAGAGTAAGATAGGGATGAAAGCAGACCTACACATCCATACATTATACTCCCATGATGCAGTAATCACAATTGACGAGATAGAGAAATACTCGTTACTCAGAGGAATAGACTGTGTAGCTATAACCGACCACGAGACAATTGTTGGTGCATTAAAAACAGAGAAGAACGTTAATAAAGTGAGAGTTATACCAGGAGTAGAATTCTATACCGAGATAGGCCATTTAATAGGACTTAATATACGTCGATACCCAAATAATAGAAATAGGCTAACATGGAGAGAACTTATAGACTTTATACATTCCGAGGGAGGAGTAGCTATAGTTCCACATCCACTAGACAAACGTAGAGGGGGAGCTGGATTGCCCAAGAGAGATGATAATATAAACGCGTTAGAGGTAGCAAATGCACACGACCCAAATGCAAAGCATAACTATATCATCCTCTATAAAAGTGCTGAAGAATTGGATCTAGGGATAACCGCCGGCAGTGATTCCCACATCCCAGACACTATAGGCCTAACGTACTTGTACGACGATAGCGAGACCATTGACCAACTTATGGAAAATATTTTAAAGAGAAACGTAAGGGTTAGGCTTCAGACTGCACATAAGACTCAAAAAGCGAAGAAGATCTTCCTAGAACTTCTCCATAAAGCCAAGTTGTATAGGCGCGTAAGATCTCTACGTTGACCCAACTACCGAGCCCTATATTTCCATCAACAGCAACGATCTTGTACGCATAATTTCTTCCCAAGAACCTCCCTCTGCCAAAATCATTGATTAATATAGGGCCTTTCCAACCCCTCCACATGAGATTCCTAGCATATAATATCTCATCACACAACTTACTAACCTCCCTACTCCGGCTCTTAACTATTCTCGTATCGACCTTCTTCATCAAGGCTGCCTTAGTACCGGGTCTGGGGAAGAATTGGGATATATTTACAAAATCAGGTTTACTCTCCTCAAGAACTTCTAGCGTCAAAGCAAAATCATCATCCCTCTCACCAGGATGCCCCACAATTATATCAGTCATTATCGAGAACTCTTCACCAATCTCTTTCCTCACCCTTTTCACAACCTCAAGATATTCATCTACGCCATGCCCCCTATCCATAATTTTCAATAGCCTTGAACTCCCGGTTTGAACGGGGATATGCAGAAATCTATAGAAGTGTCTACTCTCACTCAATATCTCAATCAACTCATCCAAATACATGTAAGCCCAGCGAGGATTCATCATCCCTATTCTAATTATAAAATCCCCTTTCAGCTCATCAAGCATTTTTAAGAGTCTAGGAAGGGGAACTCGAGGCCTTAGGTCAAAACCATATGCACCCATATCTGTCGATGTAAGTAGAATCTCTTTAACTCCACTCTCTATATATTTTCTAGCCAACTCTACAACCTTTTCAGGCGCCATACTTTTTACCAATCCCCTCGCGTTTCTAGTCCCACAAAAGGCACAGTTATCTAGACATCCAGTAGAGACACCTATTGGTTTAGAGACGCCGCCTAATATTCTAACACTGCTATCTGGACCGTCACTATCAAGATTCTCGTAAAACTCACCATTTAACACAGATTCTACTGCATCAATTATTCTCTTCCCAGCAGAGGGGCCTAAGAGAGCGTCAAACTTACATTCTTCAACTAACCTCCTCTTATTAATGAGAGTTAGACAACCAGTTAAGATTATCCTCTTGTCGGGGTAATGGCTATTTAGATGTCTAATGTATGATACCATCTTGTCCTCTGTCTGCTTCTTCACTCCACACGTATTTATGACTATAATATCTGACTTGGAAATGTCTTCTGTCAATTCATAACCATTCTCTACTAGATACGCCTCCATAACGTCGCTATCAAACTTGTTTAGAGTGCATCCAAACGTCTCGAGATACACCCTAGTCATCTTCTCAAACCCTTCCATCTAAATGTTGGCTTAAAAGTTTTTAATCTAGACCCATACGCCTCATCAATTCTACCAACAGATGTATTTACGGGAGAATTAATAACTTTAGATGGCTCATCATAGGCTTCTTCAACCACCTTACTTAGAACATCAATGTATGTATCTAAAGCATCCTTGGATACTGTCTCGGTGGGTTCGATCATTAAAGCCTCTGGGACAATCAAGGGAAAATAGGTCGTGGGTGCATACACACCATAGTCAATTATCCTCTTGGAGAAGTCTCTAGCCGATACACCAGTATCCCTCTTGAGTTTATCGAGAGATATAACAAATTCATGCATTCTAAACTTATCGTTGTCTGGATAGGGTGACACACCCCTTAGGTTTCTAACCTTTTTAAACACATAGTTAGAGTTCAGGACTGCAATAGATGATGCCTTCTTCAAACCATCGAAGCCCATTAGCCGTATATATAGGTAAGCCCTAAGAAGAACTAAAAAGTTCCCAAAGTATGAGTGTACTTTACCAATTGTATGTCTCAAATCCCAAACTAATTTGTATCTATCCCCCTCTTTCTCCACGATAGGTACTGGTAGAAAATCCCTTAAGTGTTTCTTTACCCCCACCGGTCCGGCGCCGGGGCCCCCACCTCCATGTGGGGTAGAAAATGTTTTATGCAAGTTTACATGTACAATGTCAAAACCCATATCGCCCGGTTTAATCCATCCCATAATAGCGTTAAGATTAGCCCCGTCGTAGTAGAGCAGAGAGCCGTTTTCGTGGAGGAAATCCGCTATCTCAAGAATATCCTCTTCAAAGATCCCTAGCGTATTTGGATTAGTCAACATTAAACCTGCAGTCCTATCACCCACAACATTTTTTATCATTGAGAGTGAGAGCATGCCTCTATTATCACTGGGGACCTCGATAATTTTAAAGCCTCCCATCCTAGCTGATGCTGGATTCGTCCCGTGTGCAGTATCCGGGATGATGATCTCATCCCGTTCTTCACCAATCATCTCGAAATATTTCTTCATGATCAAAACCCCTACGAATTCTCCTTGGGCCCCTGCTGCGGGCTGTAAGCTAAAATAGTCCATACCTGTTAGGGAGGCTAGAAAACCAGATAATTCATATATTATTTCTAGTACACCCTGTACATACTTCTCTGGAGTATCTGGATGTATATCTTTAAAGGTGAAGGTGCTAGCTACATGTTCATTGAACCTTGGATTATACTTCATAGTACAACTTCCTAAGGGATAAATCCCCAGATCTACACCATAATTATGTTGGGAGAGCCTGGTATAATGCCTCACCACATCAAACTCGCTTAGCTTGGGAAAATTGATTTTTGACCGCCTGATTAGCCGCTTAGGTATATATTTAGAAAGCTCCTCTATATCGATGTACTTAGATATAGGCTCTTCATCCAACCTATACTCAAACACGTTCTTTAAAGGCCACTTAGCTTGTCTGAACATCGTTTATCGCCTCCTCCATAGAAGCAGAATAGTTGATAATGGATGTGGAGTTATGTAGAGCATTTATATTTATAGTGAGCCTATTCTTATCCCATAGATAGCCAGGCAAGTAACCCTCAGATATAAGTCGATGATAGATGTCATAACCATCTATATCAGAAAAATCTATTGTAAATCTTCTTGTAAATGGGAGTGTCGATACAGTATTTATACCTAATGACCTCAAGCTGTCTTTAAGTCGGTGAGCATATTTTATCATTTCATATGATCGTTTGATGAAGAACTTCTTCCCCAATACAACTAGATTAACCAGTATTTGTATAGCTGACAGAGCTTCATTAGTACATATGTTTGAAGTGGCGTCGCCCCTCCTAATATGCTGCTCCCTAGTCTGGAGAACCATCGTATAGGCTTTTTCACCGTTATTAGTTATGGTCTCTCCAATAAGTCTACCAGGCATATTCCTAATCAACCGAAACTCATTGGATACGGCGAAGACACCTAGTAGGGGACCTCCAAAACCCATGTCTAAACCCAGTGGCTGACCTTCTGCCACCGCAACATCCGATGAATAATCTCCTGGAGCTAGAACCGTGAATATACTCCAAAGATCAACGTGCGAAACCAGGATAGCACCATAACTATGAACCAAGTCAGCCAATTCATATACACGTTCAGTAATATATCCGTACGAGTCTGGAAATTCAATTAATACTGCGGACACACCCTTCCTCAACTCATCTTCAATGACGTTTAGAGATAAATCTTCATCAATCGATAGTGGGGGATACGTCTTCACCTCAATAGAACTTCCATATAAATATGTATGGATAACGCTCCTCCAATTTCTGTACATATTTGAAGGTATGAGAACTCTCTTCTTCCGGGCCACTCTCTCACCTAGTAGTAAGGCTTCTGCAGCAGCCGACGCACCGTCATACATGGATGAATTAACAACATCCATATTGAGTAGTTCAGCCATTATACTTTGATATTCATACAAAGCTTGTAATACACCTTGGCTCATCTCAGACTGGTAGGGTGTATACGATGTTAGAAACTCTCCCCTAGATATTATATTTCTTACTACGGGGGATACCCATGATGGTTCTACACCTGTACTGATGAATATTCTATCGCCTCTAAAAACTTTATTCTTAAGCTCTAAACCTCGTATCTCATCCAACAACTCCATCTCATCTAAAGTGTCAAGATCGACTTCATAGCTAGAGAGTCTAAATCCTGATAAAACCGACTCCATAAACTCCTCAAGCGACGAATATCCTAGTTCCTCCAGCATCGCCTTAATATCTTCATCTGGAGGAAGGAGCCTCACTATCACCACCAGCCCAAACCTTTAATACTCAATACATTGAAAATAACAATTAAGTGATGGATATGCAGAAACACTCGTTGAATATAATGTTATTATTGACCCTTCTAACAACAATATTACTGTCTTTAACACTGCCAATATACTCTCAAGGAGACGTTAGGGAGCGGATAGATGCGTCTATAGAGAGTACTGGGGGGAACCTATATCTAAAAGCTAGTTTCGAGGGAGATGGACTTAAATCGGTAGATGTTATTGAGGTAAAGATTCCAGAGACATTTTTAGATGAAAAAGGATTTTTAAGGGTCTATACGGGTCAAGGAGGCGATAGGAAAGAAATAGAGTTTCAATATACAGGAGATATATTAAGAGTGGATACTGATGAGATTAATAACATTCTGGTAGTGGAAATATATATTCCAGAAGCCACAATCCCCGAATCTAGAGGGAGATACAAAGTAGGAGTCTTATCATATATTGACTTGAACATCCCGATCTCACAAGTAGAGTTTGAATTTAGACCAGCCTTAGATACAAAGGCCGTAGAAAACCTTTTACCACCAGGTTTTACACAAGTTAAGTCATCTCCTGAGGGGGTCACCCCAGAGCAGTATGAAGTGTCTAGGGTGCTATCAGAGACTGATATATTATTACTTGGAGACACAGAGATAACGGATTTTATTATCGAGCAGATATCGGAAGAGAGGATCTCACTCATCCTAGCTGACACAGAAGTTTATACACTTCTCGATACAGATGCATCAGGATCTATTAGAGGCGTGATGAATATAACAATATCAAACACGGATTTGATAACATGGCCTACAGACACAGAGATATTCTTTAACAAAACATATAGGATACAGAATATGAGGACACAACTAGGAAAACCAGTCGATTTCGAATTTACTGGAAGGGTTTATAAAGTGCAGCTACCATACGCACTCAAGCCTAATGAAACAATAACATTCATAATAGATTTCACCTTCGAGGAGGGAATAAACGTTAGCGCAGGCCTAACCCCATTTGTTAAGTTCACATTGACACTACCACCACCCACCACGATACCAATAGATAAGATGATAGTTGAATTCCCAGAGATCAACTTCCGTGAGGAATTAGAATATTATACAGATTTCAGCACTCCACTCATTTTAGAAGGAGAGGTTCAAATAACCCTAACGGATATACTGGAGGACTATGGGATCTCATACATCCTATCTCTGATCATAATTGTTGGAACGACGATGGCTGCATACACTAGAATTAGGAAACTCCTTTTGAAAGACCTACCTGAAAATGTATTGGAATTCATCAATGAATACAAGGTCAAGATAGAATTGATGAAGAATATATTAGAATTGGAGAAGCGCTATTCCCAAGGAGAATTGACAAGTAGGGAATATAGTAAGGAGAGGAATAAACTCGAGAGAAAGATGAGGGAGTTTGATAGAAAATTAAGTACACTTAAGAGAGAGGTTGAGAAAGCAGCAGAGGAGAATGAGGAGGTGAAGATGTTTATAAAGGACTTAGAGGATCTGGACGAGACATGGAAGAAGCTAAGGGAACTAGATGAAAAGAGAAGGAAGAAGACGATAAGCCCTGACCAGTATAAAACTGATAGAGAAGAGCTGCTAACGAGATTCGAAATATTGATCAACAAAGTAGTTAAAAGAGCATGAGGTAATATGGTAGCCCCGCCCGGATTCGAACCGGGGTCACCGGGGTTCTCCTACCCTCCATAACGGAGGGGATCCAAAGCCCTATACCCCCATTATCTGGGGTCGGCATGCTCGGCCGCTACACCACGGGGCTATATACAAGGTAATCTCAAATCCATAAAAATAACGTTTTATCAATGTAAATGACAAGATTGAATATATGCGGGTGTTAAACCACATAGGTAGAAACGTAAAACTGGGGAAAAACGTTAAGATCTGGCATTTTACATACATTGGAGACAATACAGTAATTGGAGACGATACCAAAATAGGATCATTGACACACATTGATTACAACGTAGTTATAGGAAAGAGATGCATGATTGAAGGAATGGTATATATCCCACCATTAACAGTTATTGGGGACGACGTGTTTATAGGCCCTGGAGTTATTATCACTAATGACCCATACCCACCTTCAAAGAAACTAGTTGGAGTAAGAATTGAGAATAAAGCAGTTGTAGCAGCAGGGGCCATATTGAAGGCGGGTATAACGGTGGGAGAGGGAGCGGTAATAGGAATGGGGGCTATAGTGACGAGAGATGTACCGCCTGGAAAAGTCGTATATGGAAATCCCGCTAGAGTCAAGTATGATATCTCAAAGTATTTAGAGAAGAGGAGAGTGTGGGAGGATCAAGATTGATGTGCCCTCCTTCTCCAAAGCTGTGTCTCCATCTCCAACCACCTCACCCCCCTTCTACCATACATCCTTTTTGCTATCTCAATAGCCTTCTCAATCTTTATATCAATAGTCTCACCTCTCAATCCATCCAATATAGTCAATGGAGGAACATATCCTGAGGCATGATGTAGCACGTGAGAAGACCATCCAATCAGAGACCCTCCATATATTGAAGTTAAGACACCCGTTTTAACATGATCCCCAATATAAGAACCAAGTTTAATCATACCAGTCTCTTCCCTCTTATCCTTCGAAAGCCACTGCCTAACCATGCCATAAGTATTCTTCAAATCGCTAAATACGGTTCCCGCCCCTATATTAACCCAATATCCAATAGCAGAGTGACCTATATACCCATGGTGAGCAGCGTTGCTATATCCAAATATAATTGACGTATCTACTTCACACCCTATCTTAGAGGTGGGACCTATTATACAATTAGATAGTTTCCCACCCAATAGTTTAGACCCCCTGGATATATATGCAGGACCCTTTATGTACGTGAACGGTTCAATAACCACACCATCCTCAATTACAACCATACCCTCCGAAGCATCTATAAAAGCCCTATCGCTAATCCTACTCTCCCCCCTCACATAAACATTATTCTCAAGCTTCTCAAAGCCAAATCTGTTCACAAGTTCTATAAGTAAAGAAGAAAGCTTATTCTTCAGTATAGTTATCACCTTCCACGGCCTATCTATAAGCTCTAAACCATAGCTAGATATGTCTATCTCCTCATTCCCAACTCCCCTCCATCCAACTACCATCCGACCATATTTTAAGACAAAGTTGTCTAGAGAGATAACTTCATCGATTAAGCTATATATCTCTGAGGGTAAGCCCCATATAAGCTCAGAGATGTATATTGCATCGATATCCAATCTCTCAACTACACTTACACCACTCCTAAGTTCTGGAACGCCAAGCCACATGTCATTATATAGGTAAGCTACATCATACTCCTTCTGAATAATCTCCCTCAGAGAAACTCCATATATGGGCCACTCGCCGGGTCTCGTGAATATAGACGTCTTCTCTATCCAATCTATGTCTCCACCTATCGGTAGGAATAAAATTACATCCATACATAATCAATATAAAATCTTAGAGGATATTTTTTTCCGATATGAGGATATTGGCTATACATTGCAAAAAATTTAAATATAGAGTTTTGATGGGTATAGCACCACAGTCAAAGATTAAGGAAGATGTGGAGAATGACACTGAAAAAGCTTTTGATAACATTTTGGTTTTATTCACGACTGTAGAAGAGGGAGATTGGGATAGGAAAGAGGAGATATATGTGGGGATAACTGATATATTATCACATTTTGAGGAGATTGGTGCAGAAGCCATCTTAATATATCCCTATGCACATTTATCCAACAAGCTTGAAGAGCCTAGAAAAGCATATAGATTGTTAAAATTGATACATAAGAAGATGGCTGAAGAGACTGAGAAAGGTATTTATAGAGCCCCATTTGGCTGGTATAAGGAGTTTAGCTTGACGACAATGCCACATCCTCTAGCTGAATCATATAGAGAGATATGATGGCGGGCCCGCCGGGATTCGAACCCGGGACCTGCGGCTGTCCACCAAATAGTTAGAAGGCCGCCGCCCTAGTCCTGACTAGGCCACGGGCCCCTCAAATTAACATTATTTAATTAATTTATAGTTTTTCAATCCATCCTACTCTTCAACTTTTTAATGATGTATACAGCGGGATATAAGGGATAAGAGGGTTTAATCCTATCTAACCCCTCCAAACCCTTCTCATCTTCGATCACAATAACTTCTGCATGTAGACCTCTCCTACTCAGATATCTTCCAAGATAATTCGTAAGGAGATGTTTCTCCACCTCCCTATCAATCAGTCGATATAGGGGTCTAAACTTTCTCATTCTTCCAAACCACTCCCTATTTACAAACTTCATGACTTCACCAATCTGTCTCTTATCTGTTAAAAACTTCCTTACAATATTTCTAGCTTCGGGAATCCCACCGTCAGACTCAGATAATTCGGATAACTTCTTAAATAGATGCCACATATTCTCATCAGCTACTCTAACAACTATGGTTCCGCCGCCCACCACTCCATATAGATCACTTATATCCTCAGACAGAGCTTCGAGATACTCATCTATAATTAAGGGTTTCTCATCGACACTCTTATCCGGATAGGGCTGGAAAAACACGTATCCCTCTCTCTCAAGTATATTCCTCCATATGGATTGAGCCAGGAATGGCGTATACATGGATGCCAATATTGTTACATCTTCTATAATCCTTCTAAGAAGACGCTTATTTGGATTTCCAGCCATATACATATATTTCTTGATCGAGTCCAACATGTTATCGAAAATTATTCTAGCTGCATACGCAACCCTAAAGGCCTCTAGGGCATTAGACACATCTCTAACCATTTTGTATATGGAGTTTTCTAGCCAACTATCGAGGAAATAATCTCCGCCATCCACATCTAGATCAACAATGTCCTTAGCGAGTTTCTCCAACCCCCTCATTTTCTCCAAGGCTTTATAGCCAAGAGTCATGTTCCAGTCAGGATCATCTAAACCATCTACCAGTGATAATAGAGATAGCCTTAACGCATCTGCACCTATGACTGAGATAGCCTTCTCAATTGATAGATAATTCCCCTTACTTTTTGACATTGGCCTGCCATTGAGCATTGTGAAACCATTGGCCGATATAGCTCTAGGCCATTTATCACGTGGAAAAATTGCTACATGATGGAATATGAAGAACGTCAAGTGATTACCAATGAGATCCTTTCCAGAACTTCTAACATCTACCGGATACCAGTATAGAAAATCACCTCTAATTTTCTCAAGTATGTCAGGTTCTATACCAGTCTTATCGGAAATCAGGTCTATACTCCCCTCGCCTAGGAAGACGTAATTAAAAAAGTCGTCGTCAACCCCCTCCACGTTTATAAGGCCTTCATTATAGTATTTCGACACAATATAAAATGCCTGGTATATCGTCGAATCTGTCAATGTCTCGACAATCCAGTCCTTATCTAGAGGGAAAGGAGTGCCCAATCCACTCCGTCTAGTACAAGGCCAGTCGTCATACCAATCAATATAGTGGTGAAACAGTTGTTTAATCTCCGTCGGGAAGAAGCCCATAGAGTCAACAGCCTTATGCGCCTCCTTCTTCCAATGACTGTCCGAATATTTGATAAACCACTGATCAGGAAGGATTTTCACTATGCATTTAGCAGTACATCTACATATTACCGGCTCAGGCAGATCATACATTATATCGGCTAAACCCATGCTTTTTAGCAGCTCGAATATCCTATCTCTAGCTTCAGAGGTTTTCACACCTCCAATATATGGTAAATCACGTCTCATAACGCCCCTGTTAAACTCCTCTAGATAAATTTTTCTGGTAGCTTCATCCGCCTTCTCCCTATCTAATTGAGAATGAATTCCCAACTTCTCTACGATCTCTACTGCAGGGTATTCACCATATCCATCTACTTCTATAATGCCTATTGGCTCTATAGCATCTATTATCTCTCTAAGAAAACGTCTAGCTTCTGAACGTTTCAGGTCTCTAAGAGCTAGATAGTCGTATGGTGCGTGTGCAGGCACACTGTAGACAACTCCGGTAACAGATTCTGGATCGACAAAGTCTGCTGGAAGGATGGGGACCTTTCTATTTGTGATAGGGGCTTCAACCCACTTACCTATTAGACTTTCACCTTGAACCTCCCCAATCACCTTAACATTTCTAAGCTGCTCCTTCAGCTTTTCAGAGGCTTGTATGCTTACAATCCACTTCTCACCATCAACCTCAATCTCTATATATCTAGCCCGAGGGTTTACCCATATGTTTGTAACTCCGAGTATGGTTTCCGGCCTAAGGGTACCTGCCACAAGGTAGGAATCATCCATCTTAAACTTGATTATGAAATATTTTTCAGGTCTAACTCCCTCACCCTCTAGTCTGTCATGATCACCAGTTGGACTCTGATCCACTGGACACCAAACAACTGGATGACTTCCACGAACAATATATCCTTTTTTATGTAATACTCTGACCTGCCATTCAACAAACTTGTTATAGAGTGGGTGTAGATAAGTTGTGTGGAACTCTCTCGATAGATCTATTGATAATCCGAACCTTTTAATAACCTCTCGATTCTTATCTGTAAAATATTTGACAAAGTATATTGGATCCTTAAGATTATCAATTTCATTTTTATCAACACCATCTAAATTTACCAGTCTATCTATGACTTCTTTATCCTCCTCTCTCAATCTGTGGATTGTACCATATACAGCCTCACCAGTCCAATGCCATGCCCATGGAAAAAGTACGTTAAATCCCTTTAGCCTCTTATACCTAGCGTACACGTCAAGCCTGCCGGAGGAGTATGCGTGACCCAAATGTAAAGACCCATTCATATAGGGGTATGGGAATGTTATGAATATCTTCGGTCTGTCACTCCTATCAGCCTCGAATAACCGTTTCTTAAAGAATTCTTTTGCTAAAGTCTCCTCCCTCTCCAAAACCTTTCTTAGATACTCATTTAAATGGTTGTTTGTAGATCCCTCGGACGACATCACTAATTATATCCAAGAGATACTCATTTAAATTGGTTGGAGACTCCTTCAACCTTCCACCGATTCTATAGTACCTCCTATCTCCCTTCCCACCATACCCCTCAAATATTCTTGAGGCTATTTCTTTAGCCAACTTATCAGCTGAAATCATGTTTGTAAGGGAGTTTCCTACTTTAACAATCACGTTCAAACCTTTCTTCGTCTGGGAATACCCTATGAATAGGTATTTTCCATCCTTTTTATCTACGTAGTCACTCACCTTTATCGCGAAGTCAACATCCTCATCATTATAAACTATTATTTTTACATCATCTAGCTTCATCGACTTGATCATCAGATTTTCTGCAGTTACCGACGCAAGCCTCTCCCTCAACCTCCTCAACTCCTTCTCCATGTTATCCAGATTCTCAAGTAACTTCTCCACTTCTTCATCTACATGCTCTTTAGAGACTGAGAGGCTCGAGGCTATCTTGGATAGGACATCTGTAGCCCTGTTCACATATTCTAGTGCAGGCTGCCCAGCTTTAAAGGTAATCCTAACAACACCATCCTGTATCTTATCCACATCTATTATCTTGAAAAAGTTTATCTCCCCAGTTTCTGAGACATGTGTACCTCCACAGGCCTCTATATCCCAATCCTCAACTTCTATCAACCTAAGTTTTTCTCCCGGCACCACTCCACCCTGATATATCCATACTCCATACCTCCTCTCAGCATCACCTCTGTCTATAAAGTAGGAGTTTACCCTTCTATTCTCTTGAATCACCCTGTTAACCATCTCCTCCAGACCTTTTATCTCATCGTAAGTTAGGTTTTTATAGTGGGTAATATCTAAATGTGCATAGTTTGGCTGCTTTATTACTCCAGCTTGCCATATATGAGGCCCCAAAATTCTTCTAGCAGCTGAGAGAAGTATATGAGTGGATGTATGGTGCTTCATTATATTATATCTCCTATCCCAATCTAGAATCAGCTTTACAGACCCATCTATCGACCCATTGAACTTCCTATCTAATTTGTGTATAACTATGCCGTCGTTATCAAAAACGTTTATTACCTTATACCTCTCCTTACCTAACACTATATAGCCTGTATCGTGAACTTGGCCACCTCCGGTAGGATAAAAGACCGTCCTATCGAGCACGACTAAATCATCCTTAGCCCATACAACTCTAGCAATAGCCTCTCTAAGATATTGATTTGTGTAGTAGAGCTTTACCGTTTTATCTGTTGGAATGTCGATAGCTTCAGCCTTCTCCTTCTTTATATAGCCACTCTTGACGTGTTTATTGGCCACTAACTCTGTAAAGTTAAATGGAATATCTATATTCTGACCCCTGCTATTTCTTAAATATTCTCTGACATACTCTGGATGTATCCCATGTGAGTCATAAAGCTCTATCAAAAGAGACGTGTCTGGCAAATATCCTTTATTAAGGTAATTCTCAATTATTTTAGGGGCTTTCTTGATTATATCCTGATATTTTCTATATTCTGTATCTAAGATGTCGATGACGATGTCTCTTACCATAGTTACCCTAGGGAAATCACCGCCCCATCTAATAACTTGTTTTTCAAACAGCTTATAGACCATATTCAACTCCAACTCTAGTTCATCAATCAACTTGAAAATCTTTCTCAGCAACATTCTAGTTAGATAACCCTCCCCGGTATTGCTTGGGACACCCCCATCGCTTATTAAGAATAATGACGCCTTGCTATAGTCAAGTAATTTTGAAGCCCTAATAAGGTTTATGAAGTCAGAGAGGTAGTCTTCGATACCCAATTCTTCTAGGATAGTGGATAGATTTGGAAGATCCTCTTCACTCAACAATGGACTTCTTAGAGCAAACAGTCTCATTGCATCTGGATCTATTTTTATGGAGAGAGCTTTCAATAACCATTCATATATCTCACCATATACGGCCTCAAATGCGTTATAAACACCCTGGCTCAACCAAGTCCATCTCTCAATACCATATCCTGTATCTACAGTCCATATTGGTGTTTCCGTAAGGATTCCATTACTATCAACACGATACATCATGAAAACTAATGTAGATACTTCAAGCCCCGCTATAATTCCCTCTACATCTGGCCCGGCGTTCCCACCGCCCACCCAAAAATGTTCTTTATACGTGATATCTTCCGAGTCTATACCTAAGACCTCAGTAGCAAATTTGTGATGGAGCTCTATAGTTTTATCCTTCCAGTAAATGAAGTCACCCTTCTTTTTATTGTTGAATGCATGTGCTCCACCCATCTCAAAGATTGTCATATGTCTCCCAGAAGTATACCCCACTTTATCTATATCCTCAAATCTCAAGCAAGGCTGACTGACAACCAGTGGGTTGGCTGGAGGTGATGCCTGTCCAGATGTGACATGTGGTTGGAAGTCAGCTATCGAAGCGATGGTGATGAGTAGGTCGTCCCTCCACCTAGCTATTACTGGATATGGCTCTATTATTCTATGGCCGTTCTCCTCGAAAAATGACAAGAAAGCCCTTCTCATCTCCCTAATAGAGAGCCTTCTCTTTGCAGGAGAATTACCAAAGAAGGAGTAGTCTACACATGGCGCCTCGCCACATAACTCTTGATCTGGATTCTGCGTCCAGAAATAGGATTTACATGATTTACACTGTTTCCTGATAAAACCATTTTCACGCATGAAGCTTATATCAAACTCTCTTGGATCGATTCTATACTTCAAGAGAATCCCACCAAAAAACTAGTGGTGGGACCCCAACTATTTAATTTAATAAAAAAGGATATGTTACCCGAATAGGGCGCTTAGTCCCTCGAAGGACTCCTCCTCTTCCTCCTTCTCTTCCTCTTCGGGCTTCTCCTCCTTCTTTTCTGGCTCCTCCTCTGTAGTTACTGGAGCAGTCGTTGGTGCGGCTGCAACCGGCATTGCTATAGCCTTCTCCAAAACCTCATCAATATTGACTTCTTCTATAGAGGCGACTAGACTCTTTATCTTAGCTTCATCTGGTTTCTCGCCAATAGCTTCGAAGATCTTAGTTAGGTTCTCCTCATTAATCTCCTTACCTGCATCATGGAGCAATAACGCTGCATATATGTATTTCATGACATATCCCTCCTATTACTCTAAATATTACTCAGAATAGACATTATATAAATCATTCTCTACTTCTCATCAATGCCCAAAGACGATTTTAAAGCTGACGCCTTTGCTACAGCTGCCATAATGAGTTCTCTGATAGTTGATCCGTCTATATACTCTGCCTCTAAACTTAACTGCTTAGCCCTAGAATATGCCAACTGTAGTAGTAGTTTAACCGTCATTGGTGTGATATACTCTATCTCTAAAGCCAGCTTATACGAGTTCTGTATTGCCTTCTCAAGATCGTTCCTCAACTTCTCTATATCGGGTATTAGAAGGTCTCTAGAAATTATAATGTTATCCTCAAAGTCATATGCGAATTTTATGTTTACTTTTGACTTAATCGGCTTTATACCTAATTTTGATAAGATATTTGCTAGATTCTGTGATATCTTATCGCCTTTTCTAGCAACTAATACATCTTTAGCTACGTAGATGCTTCCGGCGACTATCTTAGTGGGTATACTTAAGGCTGAAAAGACGCCTATCACCGGTCCAGGAGGGATTCCAGTATTCCCCTCAGGTATTATTATGTCTTCAGGAGCGATATCTCCAGGCGATGCCTCCATTGACACTTCAAACTTGTCAAGTTCATACGCTATCTTAAACGGATTTTTATTCGTAAATATGAAGATAAGTTGACCTTGAAACTCTTTTGAGAGGTTTTCTACTGATTCGGGATATACATTTTCCACTGCCTTTAGCAAAACCCTCATCTTCCCTCCTTTTATTCTAAAGCCCATCTTCTTCTGAAGCCGTCTCACCTCAGTAAGCATCGAAGCCTTTAGTCTATATGCATCCACAACTATTAGATACCTATTATTTCTGAGTAGATCTTCAAACTCTTTCCTCATTATTACTTTCTTCTCTGGAACCTGCCTTTGCCTCTGTGTAGACATCATGATCACCTCATTCAAACTACTCTTACCGAGGGGCCCATAGTAGTCTTAACATACACCTTATCTATATAGGCCTTTTCCGGAAGTTTATTAGATAGTGTGGTTAAGACGGTCTTTGCATTCTCCACCAATTCATCTATGCTCATCTCTTCATGACCAATGGAGACGGAAACCATTGGATTGTTCCTAACATTCACCAATACAGATTTTCTGAGGTCTTCTACAAATCTCCTAATGTCTGTATTTGGAGGCACTATCTGTGGAATCTTCCCTCTAGGGCCTAGTGCAAACCCCATAACTCTACCTACGTTAGCCATCATCCTAGGTTCAGCTAGAAAGAAATCAAATGAATTCGCCAGTTTCTTAATCTCCCTTCTCTGCCCGGCCATCTCCAACAACTCCTTCTCTGTTATCACCTTATCAACACCAGCCTCAATAGCCTTCTCTGCAGTGATTCCATCGGCGAACATAGCCACCTTCCTAGGTTTAGAAGGCCCAAAAGGTAGTTTTATTGAAGCTCGAATCCTGTTCTCAGGTTTCTTGAGGTCTAGACCTGATATGGCCACTATTAAGTCTACAGACTGTCTGAACCTTCTCTTTTTACTACTTTCAACTGCTTTTTTTATGGCATTCCTCAAAGCCTCCTCATCAACCTGTTTATTAGATTTAATTACTAGGGACATGACTAACCACCCTCATCAACCTCAACTTCCTTAAAATATTCATCATACTTTCCTTCTTTAACTTCCCTTGTAACTTCCTTCGGATCTTTCCCATCTACTTTAACACCCATGCTGACACAGGTACCTAATACCTGTAAAGCGACAGATTTCAAGTTGTCTAGACCAATTTTCTGATTTATGATGCGGCTTATTCTTATAATCTGTTCAAAAGATAAGTTTCCTACAAACACTCTTCCAGGCTCACTCGATCCTTTCTCAATACCAGCCTCCTTAGCTATCAATGCTGATACCGTAGGTATACCTACCTCTACATCGAACTCCTTGGTCGCTACATCGACAATAACCTTCACAGGAACCTTCATCCCTCTGAAATCAGCGGTTAGTTCGTTGATCCTATCCACCACCGCCTTAACGTTAACGCCTAAGGGTCCCAACTGTGGGCCTAGTGGAGGTCCAGCTGTGGCTGCACCCCCTGGAACAAGAGCCTCTACAACCTGCTTCTTACTACTCATAATCAACTTCCTCCTTTATCTTCCTCACATAATCTTTTGACAATATAATGGGTATTGGTGATGCAGATGCATCTCTTAAGTGTATTACAATATCATTTTTATCTTTTATATTGACAACCTTTGCCTTCATCCCCTTAAATGGGCCAGATATTATCTCCACCACATCCCCAATTTCTAACTCCACCTCCACCTCCTCAATCAGAAGCTCCTTCACCTCTTCAAAACGAATCAGACCTGGTATAATCTTTTTAAAGCTTTTTATATTTTCAAACGCCCTAAAAACATCTGTATACTTCTCAGCCTCTACAATCAACTCACCTTTTGAGCCTGGAGGCTTAACTATACTTTTGACTTTTATCTTACCCTCAGATGATTTAACATATAACTCAGCAATTCTTGCAGCATCTTCCTCCTGTCCACCCACTACTTTAACAAGAAAGAACCTGGATTTCGCTTTTTCCTCATCCATTATACATCCCTCATCTCACTATGAATATGTCAAACACGACGTATATCACGAAACCAATAGATCCGAGTAATACGATACCAAGGGAGATTAATTTACTGTACTCTTTAAACTCTGTGGCACTCGGCTTTCTAGCCAATTTCAAGGCATACAATATCTTCTCCCACATCATCTACCACCAATACATCTTAATTCTAACTTTCTAAACATTATCATTAATCGTTTGTTGATAATGAATTATAACGTTATTTCTTTATAATCTTAAGCTTCTTAGAAGATAAATAGTTTGATACACATTGCCTAACTCCACCTTTCAACCCTTTCCAATTTATAACCGCATAATTAGCATACAGCGTCTTGGAAATTGCTAAATCAATAATGTCTGTATAACATTCTTGCAAAATATGCTTTGAAATTATATGCCCAAAATTGTAGCCTTCTTCTAGAGTCATAGCTGTGAATATAGGAGCATAATGGGGGCCTCCAAACCCAACAGCCCCCACACATTTTAATCCACTCTCCAACTTATCCAATGCCTCCAATATAGATTTTGCCACAACAAAAGCCCCTTCTGCATCCCTCCACTGGGTCTTTGTAGGACCTATTTCTACAAATACAGATGGTTTTTCTAGCTCCGTAGGTCCATGATGAGTAACTTCCAAGCTAACTGTATAGTCTAGACCGCTTTTTTTAACATTGTTTTCAGCAGCCCTAAGAAAATATCCTATAAAACAGGGATTGGTAGGTGGAAGGCTCTTAGGCAAACCACCGTATTTGTTGAAATTATCTGGGTTTCCCGGTGCATGACAGGTGATGGTTGGGATGCTAGACTTTGCAACATGGCGCGATAAAAAAATTATAAGTTCCGTATCTCTAGAAAGGCTCCTATCGATGTTGTCTGTGTAGATTGGCTCAATCCCAGACTCATAAAAAATCACATTGTATGGAGGCGACAGTCTATTGTAGAACTCTTTAAAAACTTTATACAACGTTAGACTTGCGTCATCCTTTCGGGAGAACACTACTGCATACGTCATTTTCCCAACTTGTTCATAACATATCCAGTAAGTATAGCATCAGTGTTTTCTGAGTATGGAGACGGTTTTCGGCCTGGTCATACACAATACTGTACTCTGAATCTATAACTTCATCTAGAACCTCCTCACCCCTATGTGCAGGCAGACAATGCATAAAGACCACGTCTTTAGAGGCTCTATCTAATAGTTCCATAGTAACCTGATACTTTGGAATGAAGTTTTTCAATCGTTCCACCCTCTCATCCTCCATCCCCATGGATACAAACGTATCTGTATAGATGACGTCGGCATCCACAACAGCCTCTACAGGATCCACTAAATACCTTAATCTCCCCCCATTCTTCTGTGCCAATTCCTCCAATTTTTTCCTCTCATTCTCCTCAATCCAGTAATTCTTAGGAGAAGCGATATCAAGTTCCACTCCTAACTTTGCCGCGGCTATCGCTAGAGAGTAGGCGACATTGTTGCTACCATCACCTATGAAGGCAATCTTAATATCTCTAATCCTACCTAAATGTTCATATATAGTGTATAGATCTGAGATTATCTGAACTGGGTGCTCTCTATCAGATAAACCGTTTATAACTGGTATATCGCTATATTCTGCAAGCTCAATCAGCGTTTCATGCCTATAAACCCTAGCCATTAATATGTCAAGATACCTACTCAGAACCTTTGCAGTATCCTTTAATGACTCCCCCCTAGATAGTTGTAAGGTTGAAGTGGGAAGATATATGGCTTCTCCACCTAGCTGATACATAGCTACCTCAAACGAGACTCTTGTTCTGGTAGAAGGCTTTTCAAAAATCATTCCTAATGTATAGCCCTCTAAAGCCCCTTCAACATCGATAAACCCGTTTTTAATCTCGTCAGTGAGGAGAATAATTCTCATTATCTCCTCAAATTCAATATCCCACATGGATATGAAGTGATTTGGCATCTTGCATCACCTATGTTCAAAACATCTGTTGAATGATGTATTCTGCTTTAAATGGTAATAAATCCTCATACCTCTGCCCTACCCCCAAAAAGGAGATCTTCTTAGGATGCATTATTGAGGCAGATATAATAGCTCCTCCCTTTATATCCGCATCTACCTTCGTAAACACATACCTATCCACACCAATACCAGTGTCAAACTCTTCTGCTTGTTTAATAACATCTGCCCCCGTCAAGCTATCCAGAACAAGTATAGTGGAATTAGGGTTTACCACTCTTTTAACTTTCCTCAACTCATCCATTAAATTCTTATTCGAGTATTGTCTACCAGCGGTATCTATCAATACTACTTCATATCCTCTCGATTCAGCATGGTTTATAGCGTCATAAGCTACTGCAGCTGGATCATGCCCATACCCAGTCGCAAAAAACGGTAATTTTAAGTTATTAGCATGTTTATTGAGTTGCTCTATAGCTCCAGCTCTAAAAGTATCTGAACATACTAGTAGAGGTGTAAGACCAATTTTCTTCAGCCTCGAGGCGGTTTTGGCCAGGCTAGTGGTCTTTCCTGTTCCATTCACACCTACAAATAACATCTTATATGGAGGTTCTCTAGAGACTGACTCTAGAACAATCCTGTCAAAATCATCTTCAAGTGGTTTGAGAACTTTAGATATGTAGTCTCTTAAATACATGTATATAGCTTCAGAGGGAGAGGAGAACCTAGACACCTTCATCCCCAAGACATATTTTAAAAAACCCTCCATCAACCCTTCTGCTGCATCATAAGCAACGTCATTCTCGATGAGAAATATTAGGATATCATCCCTATGCTTTTCAAGGTCTTTTAAAGATAATTCTCTATTACCTATAGAATCTACCAACCTTTTTAGACCAGATTTGAAGTTGGAGAACACAACCGTCACTTCACCTTTTTGGTATTCTGCAATTTAAAGTACAACTCTGACAATTCAGCGGCAATCTCATCATATCTAGCTCTATATTGCTCCAATAAATTTCGCCTCTCCTCTAGAGCTTTAGATAGATCTTCTATATTCTTCTTAATAATATCTGCTATCTTGCTTGGCTCATCTACAAGATAGACTCCTGAGCCGACCGATCTATATATCTTCTCCCCCGGTTTGATACTAGCGTTTATATACAGGCCACCTCCTAAAGGAAATAATATCTCTAGATCCTCTGAAAAGCCAATGTATTTCTCTATGAAAGTTAGGGCTTTCTGTCTATCCTCGATCGATGATTGAAGAGTCAAGATTTCATTATATAGTGTCTCCATTATCCTATTTATGTTCCTCTGTTCAACTATTAGACTTGATACCTTCTCCTCTATCGACATATTTACCACCCTCGAATAATGTAGACACATTCATAAGCTCTACTCCCTGAGAGTCCTCACCTACAACTACACCATAATCATTAACAACAAGGCCTAGCTTAATAAACTCTAAACCACCGTTTATTGTGCCCTCATATAGCTTTATCTTCAAAACATTCTCTATTAAGTCTCTCTCATCGTCCTTAATAACTGGGGCAACTAAACCAACTTTATTATTCACCGAGATTAAGGAGCCTATATAACTAAATCTGCCTATTGTTGATGTAGAAACCTCAACATCTAACACATCACTTAATAGCTTCTTTACGTTCAGAGGAATTACAGGAGACACAACAGCTCCCTTATCGTTAGCTACGACCGTGTTTCCCAGAGCATTATATTTATGATCAACAAGCTCTATCTCCACACCTAGACTCTCCACCATCTGTTTTAACTCTGTATAAGCATGTCTCTCAAACAAATCTGGAAGTATAATTCCTTTACTATTACATACTAGAAATGGTGTAGTGATGACCGTATCCACCAGTGGTATAGGTATTCCAGTGACCTTCAACTCCTCAGATAGCATTTTTATCTTGTTGCTTGGGATTTGCGAATGAAACAAGAAAAATTTGTTTGTAGCAGCCACATATAGACCTATATTGGAACTACCAAATACCTTTATTCTCAACATTCTCCTACTTCACATCTTTTGGAAGGGTAACATATACTATGTCATCACTTCCCAATACCGCTCTTACAGTAATCCTCCTTGGAGGGTTACGAATTCCATTTTTCCAGATAAGTCTATTAACCTCCGGACTTATCTTAACATCAATTCCCTTCATATGTCTAATCATAAACCTCTTTAAATATGCAACCGCCTTCTTAGCCCTACGGATCCCCCTCTTACGACCCCACGACCTCCATAGAGGGACGACATATACCCTCTCAATCCTCACAGTTACATCTTCAGGTATGAAATCAGAAATGGTGGTTTCCTCCATCTCTTCTTCTTTGACCTCTGGCTTCTCAACAACTTCTTCACTTACCTTCTCGCTCATACCAACCCACCATCAAATAGCATCTAACGATTTAATTAATCAAAAAACCCCTCTTTCGTTCTAATCTTTAATTTAGACCTTCTCCAGTTTCTCCTTTTAGGATTGGTTCTTACACGACCATTAGTCTTAGCTATAACCCACACTGGCGGCGACCTATTCGATTTATAAGCCTTAGCCAACCTATTTTTAAAAGCCGGATCCTTATGTCTAGCCATTCACCACAACCCCCTAAACCTATATTCCCTTTTCCTCCTACTCTGGAGACGTATGAGTAGATCTTTCAGTTCTTTATCAGACAGTGGTCGCGACAATCTCTGGGATATCGCTAGGTTATATATAAAATCTCTAATCTCATTGACGAGTGAAGGGTTTACTAATTTCAGGTTATTAAGCCTCTCCCTAGCATCGGGCTCCAAATACCTCCTTAAAATGGCATCCTTGATAGCTTCCTCCCTCTTCTTCTCCTCCTCATTATCCCTATCGGGAGTAGACATCTTTAATCACCTACATCTATCTCATAAAGTTCATACCACCTCTTAACTCGTTTTTCCCTATAAATCTCTGTACTAAGCTTATCAAGTAAAGACCTACCTTTGGGAGTAAGTATCCTACCCTTCTCAGTATTATCGACAAGACCCGCTGCCTCTAATTGGTGAAGAATATTCCTTATTATACTTCCCCCCGCCAAATAGAAATGTTCCGGCTTTACCCCCCTATCCTTACGTCCACCATACATCCTCCTGAGATCCTTAATGCTAAGAGGGCCATAAAGATAGATCTTTCTCAGTATAGAGGCAGCTCTAACGTACCACCAGTTAGGATCGTCAGGGGGCCTCTCCCTAGACCTACCAGTCTTAACAAAAGTAGACCACTCAGGAGGATTGACTTCAGACACATTATCTTTTATATACTTTGAGAGCCTATTTATCAAAGCATCAGCCGGAACATCCTTTACACTAACCATTTCTGTCTACACCTCCACATCCAATATTTGTATTAAGCCTAATACCTCATAATATATAAAAACCTATAGAATCGAATTATACGCTATAGATAATCCTTGTTTCACCTACACATTATAGCTTGTACATAATATTCAAATGTTATCATTCCATCATTTCCAATCATGATTTAAAGATTTAAAACTATGATATCGTGGTATAAAACCATGAAAGATACTCGCTTGGGATATCAACATAAAAGTTAGTTAGTAAGATGACCTATTCGACTTAGATTGAAAATAATGACATAATCACTGATAGGGCTCTCTAGTGCTAATCTTTCATTGACCACTACAGTATCATCTTATTAACGTGGGATGATGTGATTACTCAATAGGTGAAAAACTTTTAATAATTCGAATAAGATCACTATATGAAAAATCAACAGTATCCATAACTACAATGCTATATGTGATCTTATTCTGTAAATCGTATATTTTAATATCGGCCCTATAACCTTCGGGATAATCCCAGATAACGAATACATATAAACCGTTTATATACGAAACAGTAACGTTTCTACCGACATCTCTTAATATCTCTGCATCACGCTCCAGAGAACTATAGAAGTCACCATATAACTCACCGAGAGTCCTTATATTTTTTAATTGGACCGCATCCATTGGTCTAACAGATATCGTCAGATCTGCATCATCTAATGTTGATACAGGACCATAAGAATAGATTATCATCCTGCCCCATACACCTATAAGCTTCAATCCAGGCGGGATCCAATTAGGTAGCATAATAACTCTTCTTAAAGCTTTGGATTCATTTTTAAGTTGGGAGATGAACTCATCGTAAGATATCATGTTTTGAAGCTCTATTGGACCTGGTGTGTACATCACATCTTCTTCATATGCTGTATTCAATAATGAAAACTTAATAAGTAAAAGTAGAAGAGCAACTCCTGCTGTAACGAACTTATTTCTACCTCGTCCACGTATAAAACTCATAGTAGGACACCCTCTTAAGTTCGAATGGAGGATCAACCCTAATCAATCCCACTCTATCCCAAAGCCTCCACCCAGCTAGATATCTCTGTAAACTACTGAAATGAGCCAACTCAACATCAATTCCATTGTTAGTAATCTCTGTCATAGCACTCATATCTACACCTTCATAATACGGATACACGTATACAATCTTTCGAACGAGTTCATTCTGGGAGTTAATCCTAACCTCCCAATAATGAGGATCTATAGGGTTGAATGGATCCGAATAAGCATTCATGTTAATGATTTGATACCTATTAACCGTGCCTACACTGGGCCCAGGATAGTACCAGACTCTATATCCCCACCCATCATTAACTTCAATGAAGTAATTCCTCTCAATCCAGCAAAAAACAAAGGCATAACATACATTTCTAGTTACGTAGCCAGCTTGAATCCAATACAGGGGTTTATATTGTAGGATGATAGTAACCCATTCAGCACCAAACCCATTTGGCGGAACATTATATATATTGGAAGAGAGAATATATCCACGTACACCCCAAATCCCATTTCTACTAAACCCATAATATGCATAACCTGCATATAGTCGAGACTGAGCTTCTACATATGGAAAGAGACTAGATGTAAATACAATGGATATAAGTTCGTATAGTAATAGACCTATTGTTACATCGCGTACAACTCGATGCACATGATATTATTTATTATCCAAATTTTTTATTCTTATATATATTTAATAAAAATTCAGTATAGCGATATATATACGATATATGAAAACCGAATGGTAAACCATCCATTAGTAAAGTGGTAGTCAGGCTTCGAAAATCAAAGCCACCTGTACCAACTATAAAAACAAATATTGTAAAATAAAAATTAGATTGAGGGCCCGTGGTCTAGTGGTAGGACGCCGCCCTCGCAAGGCGGAGGTCCCGGGTTCAAATCCCGGCGGGTCCACCAGTCGACTTATCTCAAAGCTAGCCCAATATTAGCTGGAGAACTGTTTTAACATTCTTTTCTCCATATACATTTCCTCTTCAACGGCTTAGAAAGCTTAATAACGTAATATTTAGAATAACAATTTATGATGCCGCCGTAGCTCAGTGGTATGAGCGCCCGGCTCATAATCCACAGGTTATGAGCGCTGACTAAATAAGGATGATGTTGAAAATGTGGGTGTATCCGGGAGGCCCCGGGTTCGAATCCCGGCGGCGGCACCACAGACACATCAAAACAGCTATATATTTATTCCATTGATATAGAATTTGAGTGTATAGGGGCCGTAGCTCAGCCTGGGAGAGCACCCGGCTGAAGACAAAGTGGGACACCGGGGTGTCGTGGGTTCAAATCCCACCGGCCCCATAAATCCTATTTGGTAAAGAACCCATTGGGTGAGGATGCTTGAGGATACAACCTCTTAGTAATAAGAAAACCCGAAAAATAGTCAGGTATATGGAGAATATGGGTATAATTGTGGAGGCTGATGACCTTATTGGAGAGATGATCTACATCCCCAATCTTAACGAAAAAATCTATGTCCTTAGAGAAGGTGATGAAGCAGTTATCATAGTAGATAATGATCCGCCATACCCCTATCTAGGTAAAATGAAGTTAATAAACTATCAATACTGGTTGCGGGTAGATAGGGGGGCTGCTGAAGCCCTTTTAAGGGGGGCTGATTTAATGGCTCCCGGAGTAGAGAGTTATAATGAGTTTCCCTCAAACCACTTGGTAATGATAAAATACGTGGATACGGAGATAGCCGTAGGCTTATCTCTTATGGATTATAGTGAACTAGAGAGTATTAAAAAAGGAAAGGTTGTAAAAATACTTCACTACAAAGGAGATAGAATATGGAGATACTTGTCCAGCCTAAAACTGGAAAAGTAAAGCTTAAATCATTTGATACATCAAAATATGAATTGTAATTTATGTATGCCCCGGTAGCTCAGCGGGCAGAGCGCCGGCTTGGTAAGCCGGAGGTCGCGGGTTCAAATCCCGCCCGGGGCTTGCAAAAATTCAACCACCATTAACCTTTTTCTATGTTAGCAACTAGGATTATCTATTGATAATGACCAAGATTACGTCGATCCTACCAATAGCTGGAATGGGGACGAGAATGGCTCCATTGTCTAAAGCTGTTCCAAAAGAACTGCTACCACTTCCATTATATAAGAATGGAGAGATGATTTTGATACCCATCATTCATCTAATATTTAAAGTCATGTTTAAGGCGGGAATAAGAGATTACGTGTTTGTATTATCCAAAAATAAAGATATTATAAAAAGTTACTTTACCATAGACGACGAATATCTAGACCTACTGAGAACGAGTGGAAAAAAGCTGCAGATTGAGGTTTTAGACGAGCTTAGGAAAATGGTTGATAACAGTAGAATAAGGTACGTATATCAGGATGAGCCTAAGGGGTTTGGTGATGCGGTGTATCTTGCTAGCAAACAGATAAAAACTGATGTGATAATTCATCCTGGAGACGACTACCTACTTTACACGGAAAACTATATAACAAGGATGATAAATGCTAAAAATGAAGTGAACGCCGACATAATCACCTTCGTGGAGGAAGTGGACGATCCAAGACATTATGGAGTTATAAAAGGAGTTAGAATATCCGATGACATATATAGAGTGTTGGAAATATATGAGAAACCATCTAAACCACCCTCTAAAATGGCGGTAGTAGCGATATATTATCTAGATAACTCGATGTTAAAATACGTTGAAAAAGCAGCTGAGAAAGGCATGTGGGAATTCACTGACGCCATATCCTATGCAATACAGGACGGTGCTAAAGTATATGCGCTAAAGATAGATCATGATATCAGAGTAGACGTAGGAAGACCAGAGACATACCTTGAAAGCCTTTTTAAGACTAGAAACCATCTAGTAGATTAGTATGTTGGCGCCGGGAGTGGGATTCGAACCCACGCGGGGCAGAGCCCCATCGGCTCTCCCGAGGGATCTCCAGGCCTAGGCCGCTGCGGCGACCCCTTAGTCCTCTCGGGCATCCCGGCATACAGTATAGAAGAATATCATGTGAAACGTAAAAATATTTATCCGTCTTGACTTCTATTCCACATCTTAGGGTATAAATCTCTATCTATAAATACTCTTTGGGTCTCGGTAACCTGGCCCTTCTTCATATTGAGAAGATCCGTATGACTTACTAATGCCTTGGCTGTAGCTATTACCTCGCTCCTTTTAGTAAACAATGCTACAAGATCTCCAACGTCGAAACTCCCTGAAACCGCATAGATACCAGGCCTCTTTAATTGCGCCCCATATGCTATAGATGCAACAGCAGTGTCTTTAACTACAATTTTGGGGAAGTCTTTAAAAATTATCTCAAACGGTTTAAGAGTCCTCTTTACGAGGGTATCATCACCATTATCCTCATACACTTTTTTAGCTGCATATAACTCGTAGAGGGTAACTATATCTTTTTCCTCGAAGGGGCCTGCAGCAGTCCTTCTCAACTCATCGAGATGAGCCCCTACTCCCAAGATTAGCCCTATATCATGTGCAAGCTTCCTAACATAAAACCCAGATTCACATTTAATTCTAAAAAGTATGTTTCTACCATCTTTCTCGATAACCTTAAATTCATATATTTCTCTTGTTCTTAGCTTTCTTCTTACAGAACTTCTAAAGGGAGGTTTTTGATATATCCTCCCCTTCTTAAAAAGAGATAAAACTCTGTCTAACTCTTCTTCAGAAACATCACCATGAATCTTCAATATACCGACGTATTCCTTGGCTGACCCCACGATATACCTCATCGCTGGAGTCGCTTTATTAACCCCTATAGGTAGTACGCCTGAAACTCCGGGATCTAAAGTACCGCCATGTCCAGTCTTCTCCACCTCCAGGATTCTCTTAACCCAGGTTGCAACTTGATGGCTCGTTGGCCCTCTAGGCTTATCCAGGTTTACAACCGACCTGTCAATATAATACTTTCCTTCTCTCTCCAATGGATGTATACCAGCATCTAAGTCTATGTCGTCATCTAGAATCATGAAGTTTACGTTCTTATCCAGCCACTTAAACAACTTATTCAGATCCTCCATCTCCACCTCCTCCACCTACTTATCTAAGTCCTTAATCAAGAGGTCCACAACCTGAAACAGGGTATTTAAACCTATTTTTGATGTATCTATAACTATGTCGTAAATACTGAGGTCATATACGTCTATATCATAGAAATCTTTGAAACGCTTCACCTCACTATCCTCCCTATAAACGGTTTCCCTATAAACCTCTTCATACCCCCTCCCCTCTCTTTCACATATTCTTTTAACTCGTATCTCTAAAGGACTTTTTAGCCATATTTTTATATCAGCAACCTCTTTCAGAAACCATCCTGCAAGAAGTCCATCGGCTACACACCCACCTTGTAGACATTCCTTAACCATTATCTCATCAATCAAAGAATCTATACAGGGATCTTCTTCAGCCATCTTCGAGAACTCTTCAATCGTAAGACCTCTCTCCACAGCAAGCCTTCTAAATATCTCCCCCGACGATATTCTTTTCAGACCATACTTATTAGAAATATATTTTGAGAGTGTTGACTTGCCAACACCGTGAAAACCTGAAATTGTTATAATAATAGGCTTCATAGACACTAGTATTATTCTTCTCTTCTTATAGCTTAGGATAGAGGAATCTCCGGAAGATAACCCCAACCGCTATTGAAGCAAAAATATACCAACTTAGGAAATTCATATTGGTCCCTACAAAGGGGAGATAGTATGGAAGGTATACGAAATTACCTAGTGTTCCATACCACTGCTCCATAATAAGCCAAAACAAGTAAAAAATTCCGAATGAGATAGGCATTATTCGAAACGTTTTAAACATCAACTCGGTCTCTACCTTTTTGATTGCGTTCAGTCTATTTTCCATCTTCTTCAACTGTTTCTCATCTTTTGACATCAACGCCCTCCTATACTCTTCTCGTATCTTCTGTACCTGTCTCCTCTTCTCAATGTAGTCTGGAGTGTAAACAAATCTAACGGTGACAAGCGTGTTGATGACATTAGTGACAACAGCAAACAGTATAATGATTAACATAGCCTGAGTAGCATCATTCATATTATTAGTCACCTCTCCATAATGACTTTCTCTAAAACCTGAACAAGTTCCTCCGCTACACTATCCACCTTTCCCTCCTCATTATTCAGAATATAAACTGGACAGCCATATCTGATGGAAAGGTTGGAAGCCAACATCCTATTGTATAGTTGATCCTGTACTATCTCATCAACCCCTCCATAATCTGACCTACTCCTCCCCTTATCCCTAGACCTCCTACTAAGAATATTTTCTGGGTCAGCTTCAATCAGTACTATCTGCTTAACCCCTTCTAAGAATTGAAGGTTGTTCTCACTCATGCCAGGCCATCTTCCCCTAGGGGTCTTTATGAATAGGTGGGTATCCAAAATTAAAAGATCATGTCTCTCTGCTTGTGCACTAATTTCTTTTGCTGCTTCCCTTTGAAGCATCAATTGATTCTGTATGGACAATTTCCTCATCTCATCCCTACCGACAACCAAGCCCTTCTCTCTGGCAACTGATAACATTATATCCCCATAATTCACTGTTATCACATCTCTGTTTCGCGATAATTTATCTAGAGCCTTATTTAGTAATGTAGTCTTACCAACACCTGGAACGCCTACTATTATGGCTATAGGCATCTTGAGAGTTACACCTCCTATATCTTTATCAATCTCGTTATCGCAGGATAATATTCTTCTATCTGTTCCCTCAACAATGCTTGATAGAGGTTCATCATTATATCGATCATAAGTAGGATACCCATTCCTCCACCGAACACTCCTAATATCTGCGATACCGCAGCTATAACTCCTACGAATACACCACCTATTAACGTTACGGTAGGGATGTACTTACTAAGTATTAGATTTACACTATATGCCCTCCTTCTGAAGCCCGGAACCTGCATCCCACTATCTATCAGTTGCTGTGAGACACTGGCAGATGATAATCCTCCAACCTCAACCCAGAGATATGCGAATACAACAGCCATTAGAGTCATTGAGATAATGAATACTACTGTTCTGATAGGGTCTTCAATAGCTTGGAAAATATCAGTAGGTCCGATTAAATAATATAGCAGGCCTCCTTTCAGTATAAGGGTTCCGTTTTCACCAGTCTCAAAATAAACAATCATGTTTAATAGAGGATCTGTTCCATCAGGGTTTAGGTTAGACCATATAACATTAGCCAGGATATTTAGATCAGCGATTAGGGTGGACGCTAGTATAATAGGTATATTGGATACATAAAGGAGCTTAACTGGATATACTGACCTTATCCCCCTGAATCTAGCGTGTGATATAGGAAGCTCTATTCTAACACCCTCTGCATATAGGATTATCACAATCACTAATAGAGTCATTATAAAACTTAACATGCTAGGATAGTTCCCTTCTCTAACCCAAACCCTATTAAAATCTCCTTCAAAAGCCTTGGCTATAATTAAAGGTACTAATCCCAGGGGCTCGGCAAAATCGCCAAAATTTATGGTAACAGGACTGAATAAGTTTATAAATATCGTTCTCGCCACTCCCGCTGCTATAAATAAACTTATTCCACTACCTATACCCCAACCTTTCTGTATAGCTTCATCCATCAACATAACAAATATCGTTGCTATAACCAGTTGTAGATACGTTATTATAACAATTGACACACTTGTAGATATGAATCTTAAATAATTGCTCATCACAAGTGCTGTAGCCTGGACTATTGTAACAATGATTGTAAGGAACTTTGTTGCTGCGGTAAAGATGGCTCTCTCCTCAGGATCCTTAAAATCAAACTTTATTATCTCTGCTCCCTTTAACAACTGCATTATTAAACCGGCTGTTACAATCGGGCCTATCCCCAACTCTAATAATGTTCCTGTAGTGGCTGCAAAAATTATTCGAAAAGCTGCGAAGGGGTCGTTTGGGGAACTGGAGACTCCATATAAGGGTATTCCACCCATTATAAAATATAAAACTAGGATTACGAGGGACCATATTAACCTGGTCCTAAGAGATAGTTTCTTCTCTGGTTTCTTTATCTCTGGGAGGATGGAGCCAACTCTCTTAAAGAAGAGTTTAACGGTGCTCAAGACCCTCCTCCCTCATTCAATACTACAACTTCTCCACCTACTGCCTCAATTTTCTCTATTGCCTTTGGAGTTGCCTCCTTTACAATAACTTTTATAGGTTTAGATATTACACCCTTACTAACGAGCTTATCGTATCCCAATTTAGTTAAGTCAACCGTCTCCAAACCCATGTCTACATATCTCTCTAAATCAGATATGGATATTGCCTTCCTTCTTGGATAACGTGAGACAAACCCATGCTTACCAAAATGATCTGGCATGTATTTCATCATGTGAAAACGCTTATGTTTCTTAAGGCCTGCTAGACCATAACCTCCCCTATCACCAGATTTTCTATGTTGGCCAACCCTACCATAGCCGTGTGTCCTACTACCCCTTCTCCATCTAGTCTTCCTAAGCCTATGTGGCATCTTCTACCCACCTGGCCATCTATATTATTTCGAATTTTAGACTAGTAAATAAATATTCGATAGAATAATAAACTATAACATTCTAGTAACAAGAGTCTTAATATCCTCTCTAAAACCTAGTTCACCCCCCATCTTTACATGCTTCTTGATTGACCGTTTAAAACCTCCTCTAGGGGGGTGAAGCCTAAACACCGGTTTCAACCCAGGAACCTGTTTCAGAGAAAGTTCACCATTGCATATCTTCTCAGCTAAGTCATCAACTGAAATACCTAGAACCTTCTCTACATACCCCTCTGTTAACGGTTTATTCCCAACTAATCTACCTCTCTTCAATAGTAAAGCTTTAACCGTGTCTTTGTCTACATATCCATAGGTAACAAAAAATTCAACCTTCTTCAACATGCCCCTTATTGATGGGGTATCTGGCAGTAATGTTGCATGGAATTTCTTGTATAGGTTGAGCCTCTCCAACGTTTCCTTAATATCATACCTAACATCTGGTTGACCCCTGATTCTTATAACGAGGTAACACCCCATAATTACCACCTACACCGCTTATCGCTTGGGAAGATACACCATTTTATAGGTGTTCCTCAATGCGTCATATGTAGCCATTGCAAAAGATATGTCTGTCCTAGTCTCACCAAATGCTATAGCCCACACATCTTCTACACCAGCCAACTCTATTACCTTCTTAGCAGTCTCTCCAGCTACAATACCCAATCCTCTTGGACCAGGTTTTAAGGTTACTTCTACGCTACCCCAACTACCCCGGGATGTATGAGCTATCGAGTGTGTAGTGCCACACCCACACTCCCAACTACCACATCCTCTCTTTACAGGAGCTATGTTCAGTATTGCTGTGTTCAGGGCCTTATTAATTGCGTCAGCTACCTCCCTAGCCTTACCCACACCTACCCCTATCAGCCCGTCCTTGTTTCCAACAACAACAAGGGCCCTAAATTTAGAGCGTCTTCCAGAATCAGTCATCTTCTGTACCATAGTAACATCCAAAACCTCATACTCTAAATTTGGAACAAGGATCTTTATTATCTCAGGCTCTTTAACTACAAAACCATTTTTCAAGATATAGTCGTATGAATATATCACTCCATTCTTCACCATCTCTCCAAGCTTAGTTTTAGGTATCCACTCATCTATTGAGGGAGGCTCCACTCTATTACCCATCTTCAACACCTCCAAACTCCTCTCTTATCTTTTTTAGCACTTCGTCAAATATATTCGGAAGTGATTCAGGAGATACACCCTTTTCCAGATATTTTGAAAATCTAGAATTATAACTATCTGGATCATTCTTCTTCAAGAGACTTGCGTAATTAGCGATATGTTCCCCCCTTATCCTACTCATATCAATAAGTTTCTCCTCTCCCAAGGGGATCTCAAGGCCTGCATCTATGGCCCCAGTTGCTGCTGCGAATGGTATGGACGCCTTCTTTGTCCACGCATATCCCAGATTCACTATCGCCTTTTCTACCCCTTTATCAAGAGCTATTCTACCAGCTATGTAGCCAGTTAAATACGCAGCAGGTATACTCTTCAAAGATGGAAAACCATATTTCTCCAAAATTTTAGAAGATACAGTAAATAGAGTTTTATCTCCTCCGATCATAGGTTCAGAGATTGATACGTATACATATCTTAAACTTCTCCTAACTATGAACTGGGGAAGTCCACTCTTTAAAAGCTTATATCTCAATCTATAATCCGTTCTCCTCTCCCTAAGCCGCCTGAATTTAACCTTGAAAGTGGGGCCTTTAGCTCCGGGCATATGCTATTCACCCCTTACCCTCCAAATATTTTCCTTAATATAGTCAAGTAGGTGTGACTTGCTTCTAAACATACCTCCCTTCACCTTCATATACAACTCTCTGTACTCACTACTCTTTATAAGCCCCTTATCCCTTAAGTACCTCAACAACTTCCTCTGTGCCCTCACCCTCTCCATCCAAAGCCTTTTCTTAGGAGCCCTAGCGGTCTTCTTACCCTTCTTACTACCATAACCACGTTTCTTCTTCCTAACCACGTGTTTCTGACCCTTTACAGGCTTAACCTTAACCACACCTCTTCTAAGCAATATCCTTACATCCTCCCTGGTATCTATGTCTAAAACCTCATCCATAGCGTTAGGATCAACCCATATTCTATCAACACCTACCCCGAGATACCTAGCTATCAACTCCCTCTTACTTCTCAGATTGGGCATTTTCAAACCCTCCTATTTAAAACAACAATGCCTAGCTCATCGGCTTTTTCAATAATCTCGATTCGTTTCCTCCTGCCAACTGCCGAGGCTATTCTAACAGCCTGTCTCGAAGGATCAATTGTCTCCAACTCCTTAGGGTTATGCACCAGAACCTCTTCAAATCCAGTTGGATGTAGACCTCTTACAGCTCTAGGCCCTCTATATCCAATAGATACTAGTGGAGGCTTACCCTTTTTCTTCAGCCTCATCTTACTATCTATTCCTCTAGGCCGCCTCCAATTTGGCTTTACCCTTTTATATCTCCAACTCTCCTGCCTGATGAACTTGGGCCTCCTCCTGTTCATAACATTCCTTAGCTCTAAAAGCCTCAACTCCTCTTTACTAAGTAAAGGTTTCCTCCTAGGCATCATCAACACCTTTTTGATATAGATATATTCCATCTAGAAATACCCTAGGGTCTTTATTTTTAACCTTTGTTGCCTGCATTATATTAGCTGCAGTTTGTCCAACAGCCTCCTTATCGACACCCTTCACTATCACATCAATATCGCTTCCTTTTTTAACAACCTCAACCTTTACCCCAGGAAGAATCCTTGCTCTTCTAACACCCCTCTCACCAACGAAATTCTTTATAATCAGATAGTCTCCAGACACCTGAATATCCATTGGAAAGTGGATGAAATATGCTTTCAACATGTATTTATATCCCTTTGTAACACCTGTAAACATGTTGTTCAGGTGGCTGGAGATGGTATTTAACAGTGAAAACCCTCTCTTACCCTTCCAATAAACCTCTATCACAATATTGTTGTCCCTCTTCTCAAGCTTCACAGGAGATTTTTGGAAGCTCCTCCTTACCTCACCCTTCGGCCCCTTAACTAAAACCTCTTTTCCATTAATAACTTCCACATAAACACCTTCCGGAATCTCGATAGTATCCCTATGTATCCTATCAGCCACTTCACCCACCTCTAATACACATATGCTACTAGAACACCACCTATACCCTCTTCTAAACACTCCTTATGGGTCTTCACACCCTTTGAGGTTGATATGATTAATATCCCTATATCTCTTGATGGAAGGAATTGTTTGATATACTGTGGTAGGTTCCTCTTGTTAACCGGAAATCTAGGCTTAATAGCCTTACAATCATTTATGTACCCATTAAGTAGAACCCTGATTTTATTCCCTCGACCATCCTCAACAATCTGAAAATCGTCTATGTATCCCTCTCTCTTCATAACTTTCAAAACCTCTATAGCGAACTTGGAGGATGGATATATCACAACCTCCTTCTTTCTTACAGATTCTGCGTTTCTTATAGCTGACATTAGATTACTTATTATATCTATCTGAACCATATATACACACCTCCAGCCTCTACATATATTTTTTAAACCCGAGTTGATACGCAACCTCTCTAAAACATCGTCTACATAACATCAAGTTATATTTTTGAATAACTGCAACATGAGTACCACATCTCACACATTTTCTACTTCCCTTACCGTATCTTCTAGACACATGTTTAATACCCATTTAACTATATCACCTCCACGCCAAATTTTCTAATCATAAAATCGATGGCCTCTTGTCTAGATACGATATTTCTCTTCCCCAGTCTAGACCTTCTATATCGCCTAACCTTTACCCTATATCCTGGCTTCACTAGGTGAACAATGACGTCCATTCCAAAAACTCCTATCTCAGGGTCATATCTGACACCTGGAAGCATCAAATGCTCTTTTATACCAAACGCAATGTTTCCCCTCTCATCGAAGGAGCTCAGTTTCAACCTATTATCAACAGCCTCTAAAGCCCTTTTCAAAAACTCTTCCGCGTCAGACCCCCTCAACGTCACCATCGTCGAGATAGGCTGCTTCCTACTTATTCCAAATGCTTTTATGGTCTTCTTGGCCCTCCTTATTACGGGTTTCCTCCCTGTAAGCTGCTCCAAAAGTTTAGAAGCTTTTTGAAGCCTCTCCCAATCTCCACCAATAGACATGTGTACAACAACTTTCTCCACCCTTATCTCCTCCATCTTATTCTTCTTTACAACTTCTTCCGTATCTACCATGCTAAACACCTTCCACATTAACCACGGGCTTCTCAACACCTATTGGAAATACGTAGTCAAACACTGTTTCAAAATCGCCATATTCTTCTGTAGATAATAAGACAAGCCTAGGCTTCAACGGATCAACTTTTCTTATTCCACTTATTCTACCGACAACCCCAATTTTACTACCTCCGATGACTAAACCTAACGACCCGATGTCCATTTTAACCGTCTCTACAACCTTCTTATCAACCAGATCATATACCAATACGTCACCAGGTTTCAACTTAGATAAGTTATCCTCTCTGGAAACAACAAAGTTTCTACCATCATGTGTAGTTAACTGTAACCTACCTCCCTTGATCATCGTCTTAACCTTTATCCTAAGGGGCTTTAACCTCGCTTCACCCTTATCTCCTATCTTCCTAGGCATGATTAGGTATTTCTTAGCGGGCAACATCCTATAATGCTCGTCAGTAGGTATTAATGAGATTACATCCATCAACCCGACTGGCCATTTATAGGATTTGATCGGTTTAGCGTCGACCTTAACATATCCTCTCCTGAGGATGTATTTAACCTCTCTCAAATTCCTAGCTATCTTAAGGACGTCTCTAAGTAATATCGCAATAGGTATTGACTTCTCAGATGGGTGAGGACCTGGTGATGACTTAACAACCCATTTCCCAGTCTTCCTCGGAATCCTATATGTGATTGGAGAAGCCAACCTCTTTAGAGACCTACTCCCACCTTTCTTTGCCAACTCTACTCACCCTCCAACTTTTTTCTTCTCCATTCGTCAGACAAGTCTAGGTCTACAATCATTACATTAGAATAATGGATAGGTATATTGACCCTCTCCCCCCTACTATTCTCCCTATATACGTTTTCTATATATAGCCTGTAATTCTTCCGATCTATACCAATGACCTTACCCTCTACACCCTTATGATCCCCCCTCATTATCCTAACGGTATCTCCAGTTCTAACCGGGACAGATCTGCGTTTGTACTTTTCTCTCAACTCTGAGGATAGGTGAACCGACATAATCTTAAGCCTCCTATGATTAGGCGCATTGAACAGTCTCTTTCTCTGTTTACTAGGCTTCTTAGTTTTCGTCTTCATACATATCACCTTACACTATGATGGTTGCCATACTAGCTATTTTAGACCATAGATCTGCTGCCTCCTTGGCTATTGGCCCCTTTATCTCCGTACCCATTGGGTTGCCTTCTGGAGTTATCAGTACAGCAGCGTTATCCTCAAACATAACTCTAGTTCCATCCGGCCTTCTAATCGGGAATTTCTGCCTAACTAAAACAGCATCTAAAACCTGTTTTCTAAGCCTATATGGACCCTGATACACGCTTACCTTAATATGGTCTCCTACACACGCAGCTGGACGTCTCTTCAACCTTCCCTTATATCCAACAACTTGAATGACTTTAAGTTTCTTAGCACCACTGTTGTCGGCACAGTTAACTATACTCCCAACGGGAACAGCTCTAGTTATCCTTTGCCTCTTTATCAATACACCATATAATATTCTACCTCCCATCAACCACCACCTCGAGTCTTATTATATACGACGACAAAAGAGATTGTTTTACTAATTGGTCTACACTCTCCTATTACAACTTCATCACCTTCGAAAACATCAATGCACGGGGGTACGTACACGGTTATCCTGCTTCTCCTCCTCTCATACCTCTTATACTTCTTGACATAGTATAGATATTCACGTTGAATAACAGCTGCCTTATCCATCTTAGTACTCACTATTCTTCCTTCAAGAAGTATTCCTCTAATTTTAAGGTTACCATGATATGGACAGTTAGGATCGTCACATGTCTTACTGGGTATAGGTAGACCTAGACCTGGGTCTCTAACATTATTATTTTTAGTCATATTTTTCTCAACCTCCTCAAATAACTTCCTTCAAACTGCTTATAACTAATTATTTTATCTTCACCTTCAATCTCAATAATTAAACCTTTTTTAGGAATAGTCTTAACCTTACCATCACAGTAAACTAATAATGTGTTCCCTCTCTCCTTCAAAACATACACTTTTCTACCTATATACGTTCTAAGTGGCGATTCAATTATTTTTATCGATCTTCCCGTCAACGTTCTATCATAAAGTTTCATACTTTAACACCCCTCTCCCTTAAGATAGTCAGTATCCTTGCCTTCTGTTTCTTAAGAAACTTGACCCTACCTGGTTTCTCAACTTGACCACCAGACATAATGGTCCGTCTAATCCTGAACAACTCCTCCTCCAGATCCCTAAGTATCTCTATCAACTCTTCATTATCCTTCTCTCTCAACTCCTCCAGACTCTTCATCACCACCAACCTCTTCATCGGATGAAATGGATTCAAGGTATTCCTTAAGGCCATATTTCATTATAGATACTTTAACACCTATTATCCCATATTTCGTTAATACTGGACGCTTGGCTGAACTAACCAATCTCTCAGCCAATTCACCACTCTTCAATATATCCCCGAACTTAAATTTCTGGTAAGCAGCCCTGGTAGTCTTTAACTTACCCGACACGACGATCTCAGCTGCGTGAGCACCTGCATTCCTGATAACGTTTATCGCCCATAATCCAATCCTCCTTATTCTTGTCCCTCTAGCTATCTGCCTCTCTATCTGCCAAGCCATGATTCGGGGGTCCAATTCAGGCTCCTCAACCTCCTGTACAGTTATATTCACATTCTTATATCCAAACACCTCCTCTATCTTCTTCACAAGTTCTCTGACTCTACTCCCTCTCCTTCCAATTACAAGACTAGGTCTAGAGGCGTAGATTGTTATTTTCGTGCCTATACCCTCTCTAGGGACACTAATCACTTTTACACTTGAGTATCCTGCGTTGACAAGTTCTTTAGCCAGCCACTCATCAAGAAGCATAGCTTTCCTAACTCTGTCAAGAATGGTTCGGACTCTATTAGATGTTTTATCCATCGACATCGCCTACACCTCCTTAGCAATTACCTCAACATGAGTTAACGTATCAAAATAAGGAGATGCCCTGCCAAAAGCCCTAGGAATGTACTTCCTAATTTTACGGCCCCTATGAGCTGCACAATGAACTATTTTAAGTCTATCAACGTCCAACTCCCTATCTTCTGCATTATTAATCAAATTATCCAATAACCTCAAGAAATATTTTGCGGCCTTTACAGGATACCTACCAGCATACCATTTACTTAACCCCCTCCTGTGGGGAACCTTCTTTTTATATCTCTTAAAGGGAACTGGTCTTCTCATAGACATTACATCCTCAAGGAATCTTCTAGCATCCTCCACATACAAGCCTCGAATCTCTCTAGCTATTTCTACGGCGTGTTTAGGAGATATCGGAACTTCTCTTAAACTAGCCTTAACAAATTTTTCTGTCTCCTCTTCTGGAACTTGGTAACTATATCCCCATCTAGACATTTCTCAACCCACACCTCATATTATTCCTATCCCGGTTGGACTAAATAAAATATTAGTTAGTTACAGACGGCTGGGCAATGATAAATAAGGAGGTTCAACTTTTTTTCTCTTCCTCCTCCTGTATTCTTTCCTCAACAAAATAATTGTTTAATATCTTCTTCATCTCCGATATACAGTATTTCAGGGCTGCAATCAATTCGCTATTATCGTGGGGGATCAATGGCTTCCCACATATTGGACATTTATACATATATTCTGCAGCCTCAAGCAAGTTATATCTGTCGTGGTCGGGATTCATACACCAGTAAAACATAGTATTCTCGCTTTCATACCTCAACTTCTCTTCCAATCTGTCTATAACCCTTCTATATAGCCCTAAAACAGTACCGTCTATCTGAGTCAAAGGAAGCTGCCAATAGAATGTCATCCAGCCAGTCTCATTAACAACTTTTTTAGATGTTATAAGCCCCTCCTGGGCAAGAACCCACATAACTCTCCTTACTTCCGATTCATCAACACCTACTTTTTCTGCTAACTCATCCTCGGTTAACTCTCCATATTCCGCTAACACCTCAATTATCTTACCAGCCAGTGGTCCTTGAAAAGCTTCAACTATTTTCTTATATACATATGTTGCGGAAGATTTTTCATCCCAATCCATCTTTTACACCACATAAATTTAGTGTGAAGAATAATTTAAGTCATTATCTTCAACTATTTTCTTTCCAAGCTTCATTTGAACTATCGACCTGCTTACAGAAGGATGTCTCTCTAACTGAATACCCATATATATCCTATCTAGATATACTGCTAGGGCCGATATCTCAGAGTGTGGAAGCCCTCCAATAGCGACGTTAAAATCTGATAGTCTGAAAATTTCCCCCGGAACCTTCTGTCCACCCACAACTACTAAATGTTTTGAAATATTCAACAGTTCATCCATCAGGTAATTAACGTTAACTCCATACATGGTAAGATGGATAATTCTGTAATCTTTAGACTTATACTGTTTTATTATATCTCTATAGTTATCTTCGTATCTAATAACAAATTTACTCCCCCATTTAGAGATGATCCTACCCACGTTTGATTCGAACTCAACATCTCTATCGCCAGTGTATATAAGCTCATCTATTCCAAAGGCCCATGAAACAAGAGCTAAATGAGTTGATACACGGGCATCCCTAGGGTATCTATGACCAAGTCTTAAGACTGATACCTTCCTCAACATATATTCCCCCTGTATTCTTTAGTTTATTCAATGTTTCTTTAGAAATAGAGCCTGAAAAGTAAGCACCATCTTCCCGCATTTCAATCCTCCCATATCCATCTTCCTTGAGAAGAGATATCACCCTATAGAAGTGTTCATGAAGATATGGAACCCTTATCTTTACATTTATAGATTCTCCTATGGATTCACGGGTGATATTAAGAAGCTTTTCTATACCCTGTCCAGTTTCAGCTGAGATAAACACATATGGAAAACCATACCCTCTAAATATTGATTCTATTGGTTTTAAGTACTCAACATTATTTATCAAATCGATTTTATTGCCAACCAGGATCACCCTTCCCTTGTAGGATAATCTATCTAATATCTCTAATGACGTCTCTATCTTCTTTTCAACCTGGTTGGGATACTCAGTTATATCTATAACTAGATACACTATATCAGCTTCACTTATCTCTTCAAGTGTTGAGTAGAAAGACTGTATCATAAATGGAGGGAGATCTTCGATGAATCCTATAGTATCTATTAAGTATGTTTTCCAAGGACCCAATCTCAATAGGAAGTACTTAGTAGATAAAGTAGTGAATGGCTCGTTGCCGACTTTCAAATTCAAGTTTGACAATCTATTGAACAACGTCGTCTTTCCCGAACATGTATACCCTGCAATGGCTATTGACTTAAAACCTAATCGCTTTCTCATCTGCCTATGACTGCTTCTTCTCCTTCTTTCTTCCTCCAATTTCCTCTTAATAGTCTGTATCCTTCTTTTGATCTCAAGGTAATATTTATCTACCTCATACTGTCCAGGTCCCATTATTAAAGCTGGCTGTTCACCCGATTTTGCAAGCATAACCTTCTCCTTAGCCCTTGCCAACTCGTAGTTTAACAACGCCAGTTTAATCTGAAGATCTGCCTCCTTCGACGGAGAGTGTTTTTTAAAGATCTCTAATATGATCTCTACTCTATCTTTTACGGGGGTACCCACCTCCTTCCAAATGTTGTACATATGTTTAGGTTTCAACTCAATATCAAAAAGGACATATTCAGCCAACCCTTCGATAACAGTTCTTTTCAGCTCAGCTATCTTTACATCACTTAATCCTTTACTGGTGAACCTTTTAACATTTACGTAACCAACTATTCTATATCCGGCCTCCTCAACCAAAGCCTTAAATTCTTTTAGCCTCTGTTTATTACTTATCACTACTACTGCTCTAATCGTAGCTCACCCTTCTAACCAAATTATTTATCCTCATGCCCTCTCAATAAATCGCCAATCGTGAAATCTTCTTGACCCTGATGCTCAATCACCTCCTTCATCTCTTTAAACTCACCAACTTCTTCGGATTGTAAGACCAGTTTTACTCCCAATAACTTCTCCAATTTTCTGGCTATGCTTAATTCTGGAAATAGTCTTCCCTGCTCCACCTTTTTCATATAGCTTAACTTAACACCTATTTTTCTAGCTAACTCCTCTTGGGTATATCCCACTTTCTCTCTAGCCGATTTGATTATATTTCCATAGTTTGGTATGAGGTCATAATCACCACTCAGTGTAATTCTATCTTTTTTGTAGGAGTGGACTCGTCTCAAATATTTTTTCGAGACCAAAGACTTCTTCCTAACCACAGTTAAATTGTACTGCCTAATACATTTTTTACATGCGTAGACCCTCTGCCCTTCAAAAATAACCTCCAAAAGCTCATTAGAATCAAAACCACATACTTCACATTCCATACTCAAATAATAACGATTGATGAGATTCAAAATAATTTTATATAGCTATAAACATATGTTGGAGGGAGATATAGATGAAAAGATTCTCTTCACGAGACCTGCGTAGAATGATGAAGAAAATGGGTATCGAGGGAATGGAGAGCCTAGATATCGAAGAAGTTATTTTTGTATATAGAGACGGAGCCAAAACAATAATAAGAAGCCCTAATGTTAGTAAAGTTAAGGTTGGAGGGGCTTCAGTATACCAAGTAGTTGGTGAAGAAGAGGAGTTAGAGGAAGAAATTGAAACATCTTTCAGTGACGAGGATATAGAGATTGTTATGTCTCAAGCTAATGTAGATAGAGACTTAGCTGTTAAAGCCCTACAACTGACTAAAGGGGATATAGCAGCAGCCATCATGGCATTAAAAGAAGGAGGACTATCTGAGAAATAATAGTTTTTAGGGGCCGTGGTGTAGCTTGGCTAGCATGCGGGCCTCGGGAGCCCGTGGTCCCCGGTTCAAATCCGGGCGGCCCCACTACCTGAAATTTTTAACTATGTTTGGGTCGTATTGGAGGGGGGCTCTTCAATGATCCACCAGCCCCACATACCTAGTTCAACATGACCGGGTACAGTACATAGATATCTATATACTCCAGGTTCTTGATTAACTATAAAACTTACTTGCCTAACTTCTCCCTGGAAGATATAACCAGAATCTTCTGAGACTTGATTCACCAGGAAAGAATGAGCCACCTCACCCACATTTTCCAAAGTAACTGTCACCAGATAGTTTTGATATACAGTGATATTTGGATTAGTCTCATTAAACCAGTATTCACCCATAAGAAGATACAGGGATATGTTACCGACAACCTCGCCCTCTTCTCCCCCACCCAGCATTGCATCCCATCCTATTAAGAAAAACCCCGTTACTAGTAGGAAAGCTATAGGGATATACGCGTCCGGCGTTGGCGGACCGCCTTTAAATAGGGCAATTGGAAGTATAAACACACCAAGTAACAATACAACCAATGCTGGCGGGGTCATCTCCTTAAAGGATTCTGAAATGTCTGCGAAAGACCCCAACCACACACCCAATAAACCTATAGTAATGAGAAATATACTCGCTAGATAAAGACCCCTATCCATGCTGAACCACCTATTGTAATAACCTAATTACGTACGTTATAAATCCAAAGGCAATTAACGATCCACCCGTGGCTAATAAACCCCCTATAATATCGCCTACAGTATAAGCAAACAACGCGTATCCAGCAACCAAAACCTCGATAACAATCATGATGTAAAATAGTAGTTCAATAGTAGACTTTGATATTCTAGGCTGATGCTGAGTCCTCCGTACTGGCGCAGGCTTTCTAGATTTAGAGTATTTTGAATATGCATAAGCCACTCCGAATGAAGCTATATTTACTATACCCAGTACACCGAAGAAGAGAATAGGGTCTATCTCCAACCTTGCTGCATAATCCTTCAATGGATCGGGATCGATGTAAAATCCCCAAACAGTTGTTAAGATACTTTGAGATATTCCAGCTATACCTATGCCTAATGCCACAGGTCTCTCAGACAGACGCATACCCTTAGAACGATCAACAAAAGGAACTATCATAAACATAAATATGAACAAAGTTGGAAGTAGGACCCCAGCAATAAACTTATCGATTCCCGTTCTAAGTAACGCGTATAGCGGGTTGATATACCATTCTGGAACTGTAATAGGTAAAGGTACATTAGGATCATATCCCTTCCCTAATGGAACTGGGTATAGAGCCGCGGTTATAAACAATGATCCCACGAGTATACCAACCATACCAGGGTCAAAAACTAAATTCCTAGGAAAATGAACCGTTATTAGAAGCAACATAATTAGTGGGAATATAAATACATGTAGGGTATATATTCTTAAAACTAAATCATTGAACCCTGTTCCTATTATGATATCGGCAATTAATGGGCCTATAACAGGGGTGGAGTAGGCCAAAGCAGCACCAATATTGATAGCAAGTACTGCCCTATCGTTCATTATCAAATCGTATCCTATATATGCCTCAATAATAGTAAGAGTACCTAGTATTACTCCTGTGACCCATATAACCTCATTTCTTATTTTATATCTGCCAGAGAATAGTTGATAAAAAAGATGATATATAGCTAAAAAAATCATTAAATTAGACGCATGGTAATGGATATTCCTAATTATGATACCAAATTGAACTTCGTTATTGATCATCTCCACGCTCGCATATGCTTCGTCTAGAGAAGGCCTATAATAGAACATAAGTAAGCTTCCCGTTACGCCTAATATTATAAAAGTTATGAATGTTAACATACCTAGAAAGCCATGTGGACTCACTATCTTATTTGGAATAACAAATCGGATACCAAACAATATCGTTCTCTCTAACCTCTTTATAGTCCATTCATATGCTTCAATAAATTTATCCATGAATGATTTTTCCTTGTCTTTAATGCTTTTATCTTCCATATCCTATTTCACCCTCTACCCCAACTGCATAAACATCATCATTGTCATCTATTTCAAGTAATAACTTAGGCAGATATCTGTTAGGCTGCTTTGCAGCCGGCCCTCTAATGGCAAACCCTTCCTCTATAGTATATATACTTCCGTGACACGGACACTCAAAGACATCATCTGACTTGCTTATAAGACACCATAAATGTATACAAACCCTACTATATCCAACTAAACTTCTTTCTCCTGTCCTTACAATGATAAACTGCCTAAATGGGTCTGCATCCCTAGCAGGATCACCGGTTCTAGGATATACTACGAAGACTTGCTGCCCTATAGGCATCTCATTTAGATTACCTATTTTTTGTCTTTGGAGTTCCGAGCCCGACTCAGGAGTTAAGAACTTCCCCAGAGGAAGAAATGGTGCCAGACAAGCCAACCCAGATATTGCAGCCAACTGCTTTATTACATCTCTCCTATTCACCATATTCCTCCTACCCCACTAGTCTATCAACTTGTAATACTAGATGAAATAATATGGCATTCATATAAATTCTCTATGTAATAATCTATACAAATTGCTTCGATATACAAAGGGTTAAATTATCTGATGGGGCCGGTGGGATTTGAACCCACGACCGACCGGTGTCACCAGGTCATCCCAATTAGGGTCCCCACACCAGCTGATCTGGAGCCTCGGCTCATAGTCGGCCGCGCTTCCTGGCTACGCCACGGCCCCTTCCCATAACCTAATAACACCTCATAAATAATTTCTTCTATTAAAGGTTTTGATTATTAAAATGCCAATGGATATCGACAAAGTTTCAAGGAAGTTGTGGGCTACAATAAGTCCTTTAGTGAGAGAATATAATATCGATTTGACACTTTTGATAAGAACCCTATCATCCAGGCCTATAAAAGCAATATGGATAAACAAACAGGCGGGTTTCAACCCTAAAAAAATAGAAACTGTATTGAAGGAATTGGGAATGGATATCAGACATCTAAGGGGAGAAAGCTTTATATACTACACACCCGATAATCCAAATACACCTATTTTCCAAACTGGAGGATACTATATTGCAGAAGTCGTTAATTCATATTTACCATTTATATGGAGAAACATAACTGGAAACGTATTAGATATAGCCGCCTCTCCCGGGGGAAAGACGTTTCTGATCGCAAACATATATAAAGGGAGAGGAAGCATCATATCCAATGAACCCATTAGGACTAGAAGACGTAAATTAATAAGAAACGTAATAAAATATGCCTTAGACGATGTTAGAATAGCGGGGTATAGAGGTGAGAAATTCCCTATTACATGTAGATTTAACTATATATTATTTGACGCTCCCTGTTCAGCAATAGATCTATTATACAAAAGACCTAAGGAAGTTCTGAAAAATATTACGAGGATAAAATACTTCTCATCATTACAAAAAAAGGTAATAAGAAGAATAGCAGAATTGTTAGCGGAAGGTGGAGAATTAATATATTCCACATGTACTATGACTTTAGAGGAGACTATTGACATTTCTAGGTCGTGTATAGATATGGGCTTGAAAACCATTCCAATACGTAGCCTACCATTTAAAACTAGTGAGGCATTTGACCCTTGGGGAACACATCCAGAATTAAAAAACACATTATTCATCCTACCAACTGAAAACTACCATGGATTTGGAGGAAATATAGGATTGGCGTATATTGCAAGGTTTAAGAAAGAGGGTAAAACTTATCTCCAAGAAAGATGTGACTTAGGAATAAAGTATAAGGATGAGAAAGCGGATACAAGATACGCCTCACATGCTTATAAGAAAATAATGCTAAGTGATAAAACCTCAATTGACGCGATACATTTAGATATCAATCACATTATAAAACTAATGAGGGAAAAAGAAATAGAGTATACTGGTATGGACAAAAATGGGAAGAAACTCATAGTGTATGGAGAAAGCCCCATGTTCCTGGCAGAGAAGATCTCGAATAGACTGGTTATATGATGGGGCCGCCCGGATTTGAACCGGGGACCACGGGCTCCCAAGGCCCGCATGCTAGCCAAGCTACACCACGGCCCCCTCTAATCCTATCTTAAATCATTTGTATTCGTTTATGGTGCGGCCGCCGGGATTTGAACCCGGGACCTCCGGCGTGGCAGGCCGGCGTCCTACCAGACTAGACTACGGCCGCACACCACATCACGTCACATTAGATGTCATATTTATCTACTAAATTAAAAGTTATAGCATCTCTAGAACCATTGATCCAACCTTTTAACAGACTTCGCCTTTTTTAACTCCTCTAAAGCCTTTCTAACCCTATCCACACTAAAATCGTGTTCTCTACATAGAAAGTCTATTATGCCATCATAGTCTGGATCATTAAACCTCAGTTTATAGTTATCAGTAACCCTTGGATGTAAAAACAGTTTTCTAAGTTCCATTATATCTTCATCTAGGAAGTGTTCCTTTACCATTGGTATATTCTCTAGGGACCCATATTGTTTTACCAAATTATATGCTTTCTTCGGCCCTATACCATGAATACCTTCATTGTAATCAGTTCCTATTAATATAGCAATATCGACCAGCTGCTCTCTAGTTATATCTAAAGCTTTTAAAACTTCATCCAGCTCCACCAACTCAGGTTCTAACTTAACCTTGATGCCTTTGCTTGGATACTTGATAGTTCCTGTAAGGGTTACGTTTCTAACCACTTTTGGCGAGCCAAACAAAAAAGAATCATAATCCTGAGATGCAACAGCGTCTACATCTCCCTTGATTGCCATATATGCAGCCTGAGCCTCCCCCTCCTCAATAGCTTCCACTACTGGAATACCAAGTAGGGATAATAGGCGTTTGGCATCCTCAATCATATAGTCTTCTAGAGTAGCAGCTACTGCTGCATATTTCTTTGCCGAATCGAAATCCCCCCTTTCTATCGCTTCTAAATATCTTCTGTAACCCTCCTCTTTTATTTTCCGTCTTCTAGCTAGTTCCCTCATCTTCCTCCTTGGAGGGGGGCCGTCAAACACATAAACTGGCTTTATACCATACTTCATGAGATTGACATTTCTATAGAATAGACCGCTAAGGTGGCTAGTAACCCTCCCCATCCTGTCTCTAAGAGGATTACCACTCTTATCGCGTATAGTTGTTATAAACTGATATAGGGTGTTATATGCATCTATACCTAGTTTCCATCCAGTTAAATCTTCAAACCTAATTTGCTTCTTATACTGGTCAATTAGTGGGGATAGGTTCACCCCCATGTCATTCAACCTCTAGTATCCTTATTTCTAGATCCCATCCATTATTCTCAACTTTTATCTTACCCCAAAGTTCTAAGTTCAACAATGCCTTCCTAACTTCTTCTTCGCTTATTCCAGTATATCTATCTCTAAAATAATATATGAATTCCTCAAAAGTGACATAGACGTCTTTTTCGTCTATCCCCTTCTTTCCCTCCGTCTTTTTACTAACTACCTCTCTGAGTATCTTGTATACTTGTGTTGTCACAGGTCTAGATGTTCTTGAATCCCTACTTATTTTCCATCACCTCCAAACTCCACTAAATATTTATAATAATCACGTAAATGCTGTTGGAAGCCTAACTTGTTTCCTGTATACAGCACTTCTGTACTTCTCATACCACTCAATTGTAGCTTCATTCAAGGAGGGAGGGACACGCTCCATAGCATATACGAAATCCTTGTGCATTATTACATCTCTATCCTCCCTTAGAGCGTTTAAAGCCGCCTCCCTAACTAAGGCATGGAGATCTGCACCACTATAAAACTCCGTTGATTCAGCAATTTCAACTAGATTCACATCAGAGTGTAGAGGAGAGTTTCTGGTGTGTATCTTCAATATGCTAAGCCTCTCATCCTTATCAGGCGGTGGTACGTATATCATCATATCTATTCTTCCAGGCCTTAATAAGGCTTGATCTATCATATCTGGACGGTTAGTAGCTCCAATCACAATCACATCCTCCAAACGAGTTATCCCATCCAACTCTGTTAGGAACTGACTTATTACTCTGTTAGTTACTCCGGACCCAACGTCGCTGCCCCTTACTGGAACTAAGGCTTCAATCTCATCAAAGAATATTATTGATGGAGCAGCATCTCTAGCTCTTTTGAATACCTTTCTAATTCCTTTTTCTGACTCACCTACCCACTTACTCAGTAGTTCAGGACCCTTTACAACTATAAAATTCATATTCGTTTCGCTCGCTATGGCTTGTGCTAATAACGTCTTACCAGTGCCTGGAGGGCCATAAAGCAATATTCCTTTAGGGGGCTCTATACCTAATCTCTTAAACTTATCAGGATATTTTAGAGGCCATTCCACGTTCTCTTTCAAGGTTCTCTTAACACTCTCTAGCCCACCTATATCATCCCACGTGATTTTAGGTATAGATACCTCAACCTCTCTCAATGCAGTGGGGATTATTTCTTTATATGCATCCATAAAATCCCTCATTGTAACCAAGATTTTTGCCAAGACTTCATCAGGTATTTCTCCGGCATCAGCATACTCCTCAATTAGTGGTAAGTTACGTTTTAAAGCTTTCATGGCAGCTTCTCTACATATCGCTTGAATATCAGCCCCGGTATATCCATGAGTTATACTAGCCAATCTCTTAATATCTACATCATCCGCAAGAGGCATGCCCCTGGTATGGATCTTAAAGATCTCGTATCTACCTTTTTCATCAGGTATTCTTATCTCTATTTCTCTATCAAACCTGCCTGGACGCCTCAGGGCAGGATCAATTGCATCTATTCTATTCGTTGCACCTATCACAATTACTTGCCCACGTCCCTTCAAACCATCCATTAGAGTTAATAGCTGTGCAACAACCCTCTTCTCAGCTTCACCAGACACATCTTCTCTTTTCGGAGCTATGGAGTCCAACTCATCTATAAATATTATCGACGGCGAGTTCTCCTCGGCTTTCCTAAATATCTCTCTCAACTTAGCCTCCGACTCCCCGTAATATTTACTGGTTATTTCAGGTCCATTTATAGCGAAGAAGCTTGCTTCACTCTCATTAGCAACGGCCTTCGCAAGCAGGGTTTTACCACAACCTGGAGGCCCATGTAAGATAACTCCCTTAGGGGGATCTATACCTAGATGCTTAAATAACTTTGGATACCTCAGGGGAAGTTCAACCATCTCTCTAATCTTTTCTATCTCCTTTTCCAAACCACCTATGTCCTCATACCTAACCTCACTGTCTTCCACCTGCTCCGAATAGTCTGTGGCTATCACTAGCTTTGTTTTCTCAGCAACATACACCGGCATATCAGGAGTTACCTTTTTAACCCTCAACCATATTGAGGCCCCGAATAATTTAATTGTGATTACATTACCTCTTATAAGCGGCCTATTCATAAGTCTGTTTCTAATCGTTTTCTCAAAGTTTCTATCAATGTTCTCTATTCTATCAATAGGTACTAGAACTATTTTCTTAGCTGGAAAGAGTTTAACTGGACGAACTATAACAGTTTCATTATTATTGACACCCAGGTTTCTCTTCATCTCATCATCCAGTCTAATTATGTTCTCCGGCTCCTCAATAGATAGTGAAGCTACCCATCCTACAACTCTACCTTTCTTCTCCACCATCACAGAACCTTTCTCATAGATCCCCAAACGTTCCATAACAAGCCTGTGTATTCTAATAATACCCCTATCTATATCCCTAGGATATGCGTCTTTAACTACTAATTCGACCCTTCTCTCCATATTCTACTACCCACCCACCGATTATGTATCCATAAAATATTCTCCGACGACTCATTTAAACTGAGGTATGGCTATATATCAATTGGTGGATAGATACTCTACTTTATTTAAAGCCTTGTCATTCCCACGTTCTCAACACTATTTACACCATCTATTTGAGAGAGAAGCCTCTCAATTTCGTTAAGCTTATCCTCGTCTTCTTCGTCAACAACAATAAGTATCGTCGCAGAGTATAGGCCGAATGCCAAGGGTTCTATCTTCTTATCATGGATGGCCAATCCCATCTCATTTAAAATTTTGTTTGCTTCATCAACTATCTTCCTAGCCATGTCCTCCCCGGGAGAAGAGGGATTTAACTTGTATAGAACACTTATTTTTGCCATGCAACCCCCCTCAAGGCCCTTTAAACCCACAGTTTGGACATATGTATTCCCTGGCAAAGCCTCTGCATCTTTCACATCGCCAAATTAATACTTCTCCACAAGATGGACATGGAAAATATACAGCTGACTCAAAGGACAAGATATTTTTATTACATGATATGCATTTCTGTGGCGTATATTCCAAGTCCAATGCCATTGTACACACCCCTTAGGGTCATATATTGCTAGGCTACTAATAAAACATTTATCTATTTTACATAACCAACCTCCCAAGAGATTTAGATATTATCTTTAGTATATCCCTATCCATTATCACTTTCAAAAGGGTGGAAGAGTGGAAGTCCATATCACCATAGAGTAGAACTAAGTTAACCTTCTCCTTTTTAGATAATACCTCGAAAAGAGAGATTATATCGTCCTTATTTAACTTCAGAGTTATCTCCCTAATAAACTTTTGAATGAATATCTCCCTACCCAACATGGACTCATATAAATCTATATATTCGTACCCATCTCCCATCCTTTGAGACAACATTTTAGATGCCAATGTCATATATAGTAAGCCACCTCCTGTAGATGGTTTTGTTTGACCCGCAGAATCCCCAACATATACCTTATTTGTTAATGGATCATAGAACTTCTTCCGATGACCACCAACAATTACAAATCCATATAAACTATTCCTTTTATCAGATGGAAAGTAGCTGTTAATCTTATCTTTAATATAATCTAAAGCTCTTCTCAAATTTCCAAGTTTTGAAGCCAATCCGATTCTACATATGTTATCTTTGATAGGAACAGCCCATCCAAAAAAGTCAGGGATAAATTCTTTATTTATAAAAACACTTACTCTATCATTCCCAATCTCATTTCGGGCTACTCCATATCTCTGCAATCCAGGAAGTACACTTCCAACTTTATCCTTGATGTATGTTACAGCACCTGTTGCATCTATGTGAATATCTTTAGGAGGCATCTTTCTTGAGAGATAGACTTCTCCACCATAATCCAACAAGATTTTATAGAGCCAAAGTTCATATCCAATCCTATCTATCGTGAAAGCTTTAGACTCAGATGTTGTAAATTCAAACGATTCTTCATAAATCCATAGATTCACCCCACGGTATTGATTGAGAATATATCTTCTCGGCAAGCCAATCAACTCTATGAAACGTTTGCTGACTACTCCTGTACAGTGCTGTGGATGCCCAACTCTATTCTTGGTATCATATATTTTTACCTCAAAACCCTTCCTTAATAATTCAATACCCACCGTCAATCCAGCAGGTCCAGCTCCTAACACTACTGTCATGTTCTTACACACCACCTATAAAGTTATCTATCAGCTATATGATTTGTCTAAGTAGATATGGAGACGAGATATAAACAAGTGATTATAGTTAGAACAGACCTAAAAATGGGTAAAGGAAAGTTAGCTGCCCAAGTAGCCCATGCAGCAGTAGATTCTTTTTATAAAACATATGTAAATGACCCAGAGAAAGCTATGGCATGGCTTAGACAAGGTCAGAAGAAAGTAGTGCTAAAGGTAGGAGGCCTCAAAGAGTTAATAAGCAGACTAGAAAAAGCTAGGAGATTAGGAATTCAATACTCTCTTATCAGAGATGCAGGACACACTCAGCTTGAGGCAGGTACTGTAACATGTCTCGGAATAGGGCCAGATCAAGAAGAACTAGTAGATATGATTACAGGAGACCTCAAATTACTATAGTCATGAAACCAGTAAGAAGTAATTCTTGGGAAGATATAAACTTGGGGCTTTGCTATTACACTACACCCTATAATTTCCTCCAAGCAAAGATAAAATGGAGGAAAGATAGTTTCTACGTTGAAGAGCTGATAAACTTGGATTTAGTTCAAGAAGATGGAGAATATTTTTTGTACAAAATTTATAAGCCATGGGGTATCACAACGGAGTCGTTCACACAGAGATTAAGAAAGTTCGGTGCTTTTCCACTAGGGAGAAAAGACAAATATTCTAAGGCAAGAGTCTATATCATTTCTAAGAGAAGACTTCCATCAATGAAGAACCTTTGCCTCATTGGGAAGTTACCCCAAGACATAAAAATGGATGAGATTCACATTGGAAATAGATTCAGAATCTCTGTCTACATATCCGGCGTAAACGTATTAAAAAGCTTAAATGACATTACGTGTCTAATAGAGGAGATAAACGAATACCAGGGTAAAAACATATTGAATTACTTTGGTTACCAGAGATTTGGCATCACTAGAAGGAACCACTTAATCGGATATAAGATCCTGAAGATGCATAAACCGAGAACAATAAACATAAATCAATCTAGGATCTACTTAGAGGCTCTACAATCATATCTATTCAACATTCTTTTAAGTAGGATGGCCCTAAGGGGGAATTTACCCAATACTCTGCCAATACCAGGCTATAGTTTGGAAGAGAAGAAGCTAGTAGAATTATATGGATTATCGACTCTATCAGCAAGAACTATTAAGAAAGGGCTTCTGCGTCTAAGAGATATGGGATTAAGGTTCTATGGCGGTTTAAGGGACACGAGATTAACATTGATTAAACCAATACATTACGATGTGAGAGGCAAGGAATTATTATTGGATTTCGCCTTATCCAGAGGACAGTATGCTACTATACTATTGAGAGAGATATTCAAACCTAAACACCCCAGAAAATCTGGTTTTTAACTTCTTACTGATTTTACTGAAGGATGATTTTCATCTCTTAGGATCACCTCAAACCATTTATATCTGCCATCTTCACCAACGTAGTATGACCCAAGAACTCTCATATTTCTAAACTTTCTTTTAACCCTCTGCTCAGCAATGGCTTGTAAAGATAATTGTCTCTTTATCTTTGTAATCCCCATTCTCTTCTGACGCCTACCTAATTTAGGAGGAATTTTCCTCAAACCTCCTTTTGACACTCTTACTCTAACAACAATATAACCTTGCTTAGCTCTGTAACCAAGAGCCCTAGCCCTATCCAATCTACTTGGCTTATCCACCCTAACTAACGAAGGTTCTCGCCTCCACTTCACCCTTAGTTGAGTTAGATACCTAGCATACTCATCACTAGACCATAGGTTCCGCCACGTTTTATTTATATATCTATACATTTCCGACAACACCTCTTCTAATGTATTCCAAACATGCCAAAGGATATTTAAATTAACCTATAACCATAAAACAATGATGATGAAGATAGGGATAATAGGTAAACCCAATGTTGGCAAAACAACGTTATTTAACGCGCTTACTTTAAGTAGTGAAAAGACAGGAAATTATCCTTTTACGACTATTGAAGGGACAGAAGGAGTAACATACGTTAGAATCAAGTGTGTATGCAGGGAACTAAATGTGGTGGATAATCCCAACAACTCTTTCTGTAGAGATGGGTGGAGATTTATCCCGATTAAAATTATTGACACGGCAGGACTAGTTCCTGATGCTTGGAAGGGTAGAGGATTAGGAAACATGTTTCTCTCAAAAATAATGGAGACGTCGGGATTAATACACGTTATAGACATTTCAGGATCTACAGATATGGAGGGAAATCCCATAGAGCCTGGTTCTCATGACCCTCTAGAAGACATTCATTTTATAAAGAGAGAACTCCATATGTGGATCAAAGAGATTATTGAAAAACATGTTTCTGACATTGAAAAGATGGTAAAATTTAACAAGGTGCCACTCAATGAAGCTCTATTTTCAAAGTTGTCTGGATTATCTATAACCAAGGAACATATAGAAGTAGTGATAAAAAGATTAAATTTCAACTCAATAAGGGATATACATAATAATCTTGACATCTTCATTGAGACGATATTAAGCGTATCTAAACCAATTATTTATGGAGGTAATAAGATCGATATACCCGTATCTAAAAAGAATTTAGCTAGAATTAGGAATATGGGTATTGACATATTTCCAATAAGTGCTTTATCAGAATACTTGTTGAGAACATTAGATAGAGATGGTAAAATAGATTATATACCAGGAGATAGTCATTTCAAGATACTAGATACTAAAGACCTAACACCTAGGGAGAAGAGGGCTTTAGAATACATCGACAAAAAAATCTTTAGAGTTTGGGGAGGAACTGGCGTTCAAAAGATAATTGATCATTTGGTCTTCAAAAAGTTGGATTATATAGCCGTATACCCAGTAAAAGACATACATAAATTAACCGATGGAGAAGGAAGGGTTTTACCCGACGTATATCTTATTAGGAAAGGATCCACATTAAGGGACTTGGCAGGTCTTATCCATACAGAGTTAGGGGAAAGGATAAAATACGGATTTGTCTATGGAGTCAATACTAGAGTATCTCCTGACTATCTTCTAAAACATAGGGATATAGTGTCCATCCAGATATACTAATTAATGCTTCATATATCTATTCCAGGCCATTTTAACACCTTAATCTTGAAAATGCCACTACCTTCTCTAATGGGGTATACTTTCTTGGCAGCCTCACTAATTTCATCGTTGACCTTTCCAAATAAGACCTCCCTAATAAACGATTTTGAATCTGTGGATGAAGCCCATTTATCTAAAACCTTAAAAACTTGTCTCCTGATAGCTTTCTTCCTCGAATTGGTTATCCTTTTTGTTGTAAACACACTTGACCTAACTCTAAATCTTCCGCCATCTTTGGTCTCAACATCACGAATAGCTTTCACATAGCTAGTACCCCTCATTATGAGGGAGCGCTCATACTCTCTGAAATATTCATGACCATTGTATCTTGTGTATGCGTAGAAGTCTTTAACCTCAATTATCTTCAACTTAACCTTGATAAACTGATGATCTAAATCATCTGTCAAATCATACAATATGACCTCAATATTTCTACCAATCAGGCCCTCTGGATTGTTAGCAATAACATAGTGTAGATCTTTCCCTCCAAGGAAATCAGGTGCCTTAACCATGAAATACTGCTTCTTTTTACCTCTTTTCATACCATATCGTGTCGGCATTTCCATAAACACCCGTTAACTAGTATTTTATGAAACTACACCAATTATAAAAAGCATAGATTCAATCAGTGTCGCATAATAGAGTAATCAGTGGTTTTATACACCGGAATACGTCGTTAGCAGCTGCTCTCACAGAAGAAGCCTCTCCAGAGATTTTATAAATAACAATCCCCTCTTCGCAATAAGAGTGAATAGTTAGACCCTTAGCTTCATTATCAGGCTTCAAAGATCTTATAACATGTATACTGGCGTCATTCTTTAGATAAAATCTTAGCTCCAAACTAATCTCCATACTACCAACCACTAAATTTCAGATGCTATAATATTAACAACTTCGTCTATGAGGCTAGTTCCACCTCTTTGTAAAGTTGCTCCTGCAGCTACGTTATGCCCTCCCCCCACACCTGAAAACTTTTTACTTAGGCTTCTCATTATATCGGCCAAGTTAAGACCCTTATCAACAATTGATTTAGGGGCTCTAGCAGATATTTTAATACCATAGGGGGACTCGGATATAAGTATAACTACTTTATCAGAATGTTTTATTGACCGTGATAAAATAGTGGATATCGTTCCGCTAAACCTATAGTTAAAGTCTGTATCTCTCATATCTACTACAACAATCATATCCTTATATATTTTCAATTTTCTATCCGCAATCGCGAGATACTTTGCTATCATCTTTCTTCTTTCCAAATACAAATCCTTAAGACTCTCTACAAGTTTTCCTCTAAAGCCAAATGTTAACAAGATTCCCATATGTTCTTTTCCCATTCTTCCTGCTGTATTAACAAGATTGGCGAATTCATCTACATTCTTCAAAAGTGGATGATTCTCGAGTTTTAAGATAACATAGTTCTTGGTTATATCGCTCGGCTTAATTTCCCTTACACCTAGATTAGCCAAATATTTGATTATTTCTTCTAACAGTTTATTTCTCTCTACGCTACTTAAGTCAGAAGCCTTTTTAAACGGAGGCCTTGAAGGATAATCTATTCCTGCTTTTTTAATCAACATTAATCCAACATCATCCCTGCCTGAAAAACCCGGAATGTAAGGATTAAAACTCCAAGTAATAGCCTTATGGAGGGGGAGGCTGTTGTTCATAAAGAAAATAAATCCCTTCTTAATATCCACAACGTTTTTTTCAACCGCCAAATCAAGTAAATGTTTTGTAATATCAACTGGCTGAATAAGTTGCATATCCCCTGAAGCACCCACCAATCCAATAGCGAGGAAATAAGGATCTTCTGTAGCATAATATCCTAATAAACCAGATAACACACCTGCACAACCAGTTTGACCACCGTCAAATCCATATAATTCGGGATTAAGTATATGAAGACCTGCAGAGTTACCAACTACTTTGTGATGATCTATAATAAACACATCTCTTCCATCTGAATAGCTATGGATCCTCTCTAGATCACCAGACCCCATATCCAGCAGCACATGTGCATTTGCCTTGATACTGAAGAATTTTCTCGTTACGTCATTAGATAGGTCTGTAGTGGCTCTAACGATAAATTCTATCCCATAATTAGCTAACAACCTCGAAAATAACCCCCCCGCAGTAATACCATCTGCATCATAGTGTGTTAGAACAGCGGTGAAACCGCGATCATATACAAAAGTGTTCAAAAAATCATTTAATGCCTCAATAAAGTTTTTTACATTTCCATTAATACTCATCTCTCATCTATTCTACCTGTGCTACATACGTCTTATACTTCCAATTCTTTGGCAGTTTACCGATTCTTTTATAGTATTTCGATAGATGATGTATCTTTGCCTCAATTAGCTCTAAAGAATGCTTATTTTTATAGTCCTTTTTATGATACTTTAGATGGTTCATAAGTCTTCTAGCCTTCTCAATCAACATCGCAAGATCTTCTGGAAGGTCATACGTTATTCCGTTCATCTCTAGAAATTTAGTTAATTTCATTCCCATAACCTGCTTAAATGTTGGTATACCATACTGATCCCTAAGTATCATGCCAATCTCTGACGGAAGTTTACCCTCTCTAGCCAACCTAATTACTAGTTCAGATATTTCTTCTCTAGATAGTTCAACCCATTCCGGCTTACCCATGGATACAGGTCTTTTAGAATGTGACTTACCTCTCCTACGTATATGCATCCTCGCCAATTTACCTCACCTTATACCATTTTTCTCCTTTTCTAAGCTTATGAAGATAGTCTCCTACAATATTAAAAAGTTTTCCTCTATGTGATATTGAGTTTTTCACGTTTATGTCCATCTCACCAAAGGTTTTATTGAACCCTTGAGGGATAAAAATAGGATCGTACCCAAACCCTTTATTACCTCTAGGCATCTTTGAAATGGTTCCACGTACTGAAACGTTAAAAACCTTAAAGATGTTATCCCCAAGATACAATAAACAATATGATTTAAAGAGAGCCCTCCTATCTTCCACTTCCCTCATTAGTTTTAGAATGCCATTTAAACCAATTGTTTTAAATACATACGAACTATAGGGTCCAGGAAAGCCATTTAATTCTTTTATAAATAAACCGGTATCTTCAACAACAAAGGGATAATCAACAACTCTAGAGGCATCATATCCTTTCCAAATTATAATATCGAGAAGAGAGTCGCTTTGAATCTCTTTCGGTTCATATCTAACCCATAAGGCGTCTATACCAAATCTACTCAATACTTCTCTAGCTTCTTCATATTTGTATTTATTCATAGTTACAATGGATAATTTGTTATCGATATTCATGATATCTACCCATTTTAACGAGTTTATTAAAAAACGAGACTAACTCATCGAAATTTTTATAAATATTTTGGTATCCATCTAGAAATATATTAAAAAGAGTTTCATAATTATCTGCTTCGACAGTCTGTAGAGATCTTCTAACTACATCCAGATCTAATGCGTGATCTTTCGGAGAAGAAGACCAATAGGATAGACCAAAATCAATTATGTATATTTCTTGTTCTCGTGAGGATAGGATGAAATTAGTTAGATTAGGATCTCCATGAACTATACCTTCATTATGTATCCCACCAATTATGCCACCCAAACTATATATTAATCTCTCCTTCTCTATCGACTTCTCACTCCTCAAGACTTCGCTTAATTTTCTGCCATCGATGAAATTAAAAACTATTAGGGAATGTTTTAGAGAAGAAAAAAGAGGAGTTGGCACTCGATATCCCTTATTTAGAAGGTAATAGACTATAGATACCTCTCTATAGGTTCTTAACCTCCTTAGCCTTTTATCCAACACTGGGTGCCTATATTTCTTATATACTCGTTGTTTTATAACGACTCGTTTACCTAAAAGATTACCTATATAAATATTAGCCTCAGCATTCTTGAATATCAGCTTAGAACTCCTGATTAATTCCTCAACTACATCCATTCTATATCTACCTCATCAATTCTCCATCTCTGAATTACTTTTGTATTTTCTATAGGTGGTGGAGAAATATTGGATAATGCCATTTTCAGACCCACAATTGCAATCTGTACACCATTATCTCCATTCAACTTTTTAGGTAGTCGATATGCTTCTATATCATGATAACCTGCCATTTCTCTTATTTTTTCAAATAGAGAGTCGTTTGAAGCAACGCCACCTGAGACAGCTACGCTATCAGGACGAGACTCCATACTTGTAAGCGCCCTCTCCAAACCCTCTACAACAATTGAGAAAGCGGTTTCCTGGAGTGAGAAAGCAACATCTTCTAATGAATAACCACTCTTGAGTAGGTTTAAAGCATTAGTAAGCATGCCCGAAAATTGAAAATTAGTTCCCATAATTGTGTATGGGAGATCTAGGTATACTCTTCCCTTTTTTGCATACTTTTCAATTATGGGCCCCCCTGGAAAAGAAAGGCCAGCTTCTCTAGCAAATACATCTATCAAATTGCCCAGTGTAATATCAAGTGTTTCACCAAAAACTCTATACCTTCCATTTTTAAGACGTAGGATTGTAGTATGCCCACCCGAAACTAGTAGATGTAGAGGATTACTTAATTTATAATAGCTACTTACCAGTTCTAAATGTCCAACCCCATGATGAACGGGGTATAGCGGTTTATTATATTTTAGAGCTAGAAATCTAGCCAACGTCGCTCCAATTCTTAAACAGGGACCTAATCCTGGACCCCTACTAAATGATAATATGTCTATATCTCTCAGATTCAATCCTGCTTCACCCAATGCTCTATTTAGAGTGTCAATAGCGTGTTTAGAATGTGATTCTGCTGCTTCAAATGGTTCTATTCCCTTATTTTTAGGCGGAACATATTTTGATCTAGAATCTGATAATATTCTAAAATCATCTTTAGACCCCTCAACGATACCCACACCAAACGTATGTGCTGTGGATTCTATACCTAAGACTACAAACTGCCCATCCATCCGACATCCCCAGTAAAGATATAGATAGAATACAGAAATACGATTTTAGAGGGAGTTTAAATTGCGGATGGAGATTCAGTTGTTAATACATGCCACTGAAGATGAGAATAAGGTTGTAAGCAGCTTAAGAAAAATTGTTTATTTTGATGAGAAAGAAATCCAAAGGTATGATTTAACGGGCCATTATAAAAATCCCATAAAGATGTATAAGATAACGATTAAGGAAAACACGAGAGTATTAGACATTATCAAGAAAATACTGGCGATGCTAACAGAGGCAGATAAGACACTCTTAACTCAATACTTAGATGAGTATATATATAGAAACAAACTTTTCTTGAGGCTAGATAAACCAAGCCTATGTAAGGGAAAAGTAACCTTAGGCGAGACTGATCCTATTAGAATCGTTGTTAGTGGTGTTAGAAAGGAGGCGCTTCTAAAATTGATAAAAGGTGGATAGCGGTGGCCATATTTTCATACTTAACAATAAACGATCTAAACACATTACCCAAATTATTACATAACAACATAATCTTCATCAAGATAGAATCCAGAAGAGATTATATGGCGATTCCAAAGGAGTATCACAAAAAAAGCCTTAAAAAACACGTTCTATACACAAAGAGTGGATTAGCCCTCAGGATAGATGCAGAGAAAGCAACTGGAAGGAGAAGCTTGCAAAGACTTAATGAACTTGCTAAAAGTCTTGATGAAAAGGGGCATATAGTCACTCTAACCGCTTCAGCGAGGATTCTCGAAAAGGTAGATATTAATATTCTTAAGAAGTTAGGTATACGTGTATTAACGCTAACGGATAGGGTTAGTATTAGAAGGATAATAGATGTGGCTAAACATGATATTCTCTTTGAAGTTATGCTTGAAGACTTAGTTCGAGAATTACAGTTTAACAAGTGTAACCTACTTAAACTTGTCGAGGTTTTAGAAGAATCGGAGGCATTGGTAGTGTCATTTAATGGATATACCCCTCTATGGCATTATCAAGAAAACATTGTTAAAGCTTTCTCTAGCCTCAATAATATAGATATTCAAAACAGATGGTGGTTAGCACTATGGTGAGAATAATAAGGTATAGGTATTTACTGGTAACTGGGAATATAGATTTTGACAAGGTGTCAACTGTTATTATTAATTCATATAGAAAATTATTCGGGAACATCGATGCATGCAAAGCAGATATCAAAATAATAGAAAAAAGTAGTAGCGTACTTGTATTCAAAATTAGACATAATTATCTCGATAAGCTAATAGCTACGCTTCACTACGTAATTTCTAACGATCCCGACATAGGTAAGAAGGAGATTAGAGTTTATGTGTCAAACACATATAGAAAGTTGTTAAAACATCTGAATAAGCATAAATGAGTCTTTGGGTCATATCTTTAATTACATTGTTGATATACTAATCTAATTAGCGATAGAGGGGAAGCAATATGATGCCTCCACAAACCGCATATGATAGGGCAATCACAGTCTTTTCACCGGATGGCAGAATTTTCCAAGTAGAATACGCCTTGGAAACAGTAAAGAGGGGAACACTGTCAATCGGTATTCAGTCAAAACATGGGGTAGTACTTGCAGCAGAAGAGCCATTCTCCAAGTTTCAAGATAGATCACATAGCAGGAAGTTATTTATTATAGACAAAAATATAGGAGGAGCTATCTCAGGATACGTTCCAGATGGAAGGGTACTTATAGACTATGCTAGGGAATTTTGCCAATATCAAAGAATTCTATATGATGAGCCTCCATACGTCGATGTAGTAGCCAGAAGAATAGGAAATATAAAACAGGGTTTCACGCAACAAGGAGGAATTAGACCATTTGGAGTCGCAATAATATTTGGAGGAGTAAATCCTGATGGGAGTACTGCAATTTATGTTACAGACCCTAGTGGATCATTCATAAAATATATTGCAGCCGCTATAGGAGCTAAAACCGACAGTGCACTAGATTTTCTCGAAAAATATTACAGCGAACAGATGGATCTAGAGGAATTGAAAGTTTTAGTTACTGGCGCAATTTTATACGCAACTAGAAAGAAGGAGTCTGAGATAGACATTAGATATTTAGAGATAGGGATTGGAGACATGCATGCAAGGTTTGAGACGCTTGAAAAATCTAGAGAATATATCAAGAAGGCTATCGAAAAGTATCCCGAATTATAAAGTTAAACTATCCATTAATCATTTTTTGGAACATAGTTAGAAACATAGCTGTTTATTGGTGATGAAAATTGACCAATTATACCATAGCAAGGTATAAAAAAGGTGGTAAAAGGTTTGAAGTGCTAGTAGATCCCGATAAAGCACTGGATTATAAATTGGGAAGAAGGAAGGATTTTACTAATGTACTTGTCTTTGATGAAGTGTATATAGATGCAAATAAGGGACTGAGAGCGTCAAAATCGGACTTGCTAAATATATTTGGAACTACCGATGTAGAGAAGATAGCTGAAAAAATAGTTAGAGAGGGAGAGCTACAGATAAAAGCTGAACAGAGGAGAAAATTAATAGAGGAGAAAAAACGACAGATAGTTGATTATATATCGAGATACTGTGTAGACGCAAGAACTTCGGCCCCGATACCTCCCTTAAGAATTGAAAATGCTTTGGAAGAGGCAGGTGTGAAAATAGATCCATTTAAACCAGCTGAAGAACAGATAAACAATATTTTATCAGAATTATCTAAATTTATTCCAATTAAGAAACAAATCTCAATCCTGGATATAAAGGTTCCACCAACATACGTAGGAAAAATCTATGGATTCATTAGAAATACCTCTGACATAATTAAAGAAGAGTGGTTATCAGATGGCTCTCTTGACATCAGAGTATCTATCCCTTCTGGTATGAAAGTAGATTTTATGGATAAGGTTACAAGAATTACAGGAGGAGCTGCTTATGTAGAAATAATCGAAGAAAAAACGGTATAAGGAGGTGTATAACTTGGAGGAAGAAGATAAAAGAAAAATGAGGATAGTTACTCCAGGTGAGAAAATTAGTGGGAGAATCAATCTTAGAAGAACAGATAATAATTTTTTTATTAAAATTGGAAACTCAATGATAGCGACAAACTTAGGTGTTTTAAAGAAAACAGGCAGTTCTCTAGACCTTATTCCATACAAGAGTGTGTACACACCTAGGAGAGACGATTATGTAATTGGAGTGGTAATAGGATATGCCGCAAATGGTTGGATCGTGGACATTGGAGCATCTACAAAAGCCTTCCTATCTGCTCAAGAGCTTATAAGATGGGAGGGCGATGCCCAAAGATTTGACCCAAAGAAATATGAACTTTCTGAACACTTTAAAATAGGCGATTTAGTAGGTGCAGTCATCATCGATATAAATGCACAGTCACATCCTATACTTTCTCTCCCCTCTGAAAAACAAGGAATAAACAAAAAACACTTGGGAAAACTAAATGGGTATTTCATAATAAAAGTGCATACCACGAAAATACCTAGAATAATAGGAAGAAAAGGAAGTATGATTAAAATGATTAAGGAAAATATGAGGGGAGACGTTATAGTTGGTCAAAATGGAGTTATTCTCTATAAAGGAAATTACGAAGATTTTCTTCTTCTAAAGAAGATTATAAAAACGATTATCTCAAATACTTTCGCACCAGGACTAACGGGCAAAATCGCTCAAATGTTAGGTGTAACGGTTACTGAAGAAGTAAATAACAATAGAGGTGTAGAACATGAATAATGGAGAGAGAGAAGAATTTATTAGAGTAGATGGGAGAAAACCAGATGAATTAAGGAAATACTCTATAAGAGCAGGAATACTAAAAAACGCCGATGGATCAGCGGAGATAAAACTAGGTAAAAATTGGATAGTAGTTGGTGTGTATGGTCCAAAAGAACATTTTCCAAAGTTTGAAGCGCTTCAAGACAGAGCTATAATTAATTGTAGATACCATATGGCCCCATACAGCACGACAGAAAGGAAATCTCCTAAGCCTTCCAGAAGAGAAATTGAACTATCAAAAGTAATAAGAACTGCATTGGAACAGGCCGTAATTTTAGAGAAATTCCCTGAGATGAGCATAGACATATTCATAGAAGTTCTCCAGGCTGAAGGGAGCACCAGGGTAGCGAGTATAACAGCAGCATCAGTTGCATTGGCAGAGGCAGGAATTCCATTAAGAGATATGATTGTTGGATGTTCAGCTGGAAAGGTGAATGGACAAATAGTGGTGGATGTAGGAGAGGCGGAAGACAAAGATGGCGAGGCAGATCTACCAATAGCTGTAATGCCTAATCTAAAGCGAGTTGTTTTATTACAGATGGATGGTAAACTTACACATGAAGAATTTAAAAGGGCTTTTGAGATAGCATTGAAGGGAGCCTATGAACTGTATGAGGAGCAGAAAAAGGCTTTGAAGAAACTAATTGAGGAGATGAGTCTGGTTCAAGAACAAGAAGGTGATGAGGATGAGTAAGGAATTTAAGGGAAAAACATTGGCTGAGATACTTAGAATAGAACAAACAAGAAACTATCTAATGAAGGGGATCAGAGAAGATGGTAGAAGCATGTGGGACTATAGGGAAATCAAGATTGAAGTTGGGACTGTAGAGAAAGCCTTTGGCTCATCGACTGTTTATCTAGGTGATACAGTAGTCGTTACAGGTGTTAATTTCGAATTAGGTACACCTTTCCAAGACTCGCCAGACAGCGCCATACTATTGGTTGAAGGAGAGATATTACCAACAGCATCTTTCGAGGCAGAAGCAGGACCTCCAGACGAATATGAGATAGAGATGAGTAGAGTGGTAGATAGAAGTTTAAGAGAGAGCGGTATAATAGACTTCAAAAAATACGCAATAATTCCTGGTGAAACAGTACTGAAAATATTTATTGATTTCAATATACTAAATGATGATGGAAATATAATAGATGCAGCTGTATTGGGGGCGGTGTCTGCACTTGCAACTGCAGACATGCCTGACATCAACTACATAAGGGATAATATTGATGAAGTATCTAACATAAATATCAAAGAAGTACCAAGAACAAAATTCTCCATTGAAGAGATTCCCATAGCGAATACTATCGCATTATATAACGGAAAGATGTTTGTTGATCCAACGGCACCTGAAGAAGAGATAGCTAACTCTCTAATCACATTTACACATCTAGCGACAGGAGAGATATGTAGTATACAACTTCTTAAAGGAAGTTTATCCTATGAGGAAGTATTCACTGCTCTAGATAAAGCATATGAGAAAAGTGTGGAGATCAGAGACAAGCTTAGTGAAATGGGAATTATAAAGCTTTAATAACGCATTATTATTTAGGTGTGACAATCATGGCTAGAAAGAAAATGCCCAATATAGCAGCTAGATTTGGAGCTAGATACGGGTCCACTTTAAGAAAAAGATGGAACTTGATAATGATTAAAAAACTATCAAGATATGAATGTCCACAATGTATGCATAGAAAAGTGGAGTGGGTATCAATAGGAATCTGGAGATGTAGAAAATGTGGATATACGTTTGCTGGAGGAGCATATGAGCCATTCCTAACTAGGAAAATTAGATAAAGGGGATCTGAAATCCCCGTATTAATAACAACATCTAGAAGAACCACAAACAGAATAAATAGATTTGCTAAAGAACTTAGTTGGGTAATTCCTACCTCAAAAAAGATCAATCGCGGCAAGAGAAGTTTAGAAGATTTATGGCTTTATATGGTTAGGAAAGGTTATTCCAAACTAATTCTTCTACAAGGAATAAAGGGGAATCCAAGTAGACTTCTACTATTGGAGACTGGATACAAAACTCTCCATATTGTTGGCGAAATTTTGTTAAGTGGCGTTACTCTATCAGTTGATAAACCGGCATACAAGGGTAGAAAAATCGTTAGAGAGTTGGATGCAGTTAACGATGAACATTCACTAATAAAAATGTTAAAAAACTTTTTAAGACTTCCTTTGTATGATCCGTCTAGACAAGGAATACCAGCTAGAATATTCATTGAATCGGAAGATGACATATATAGGATAAAGTTCAAGAGTGACTCTGGAGATGTACTATATCCGATATTGAAGGTGAGAAAATGGACAAGTGTAAATATGAATTGATATTGGATATACCAAATGATTTAGGAATTTTCATAGAAAAAGCTGTTCTAGTAGACGAAGAAAAAGCACTCATAAAGTATGATGATGGAAAAACAAGATTGATCATAAGAAGCGAGGATGTAACAGAAATTAGAGGAATGTTAAATACACTATCTAGGATTATACAACTTTTGAGCAATTTATTACCTTAAAATACAGAATCTATACACATCTGAGAAAGGAGGTGTGGTTAACATGAGCAGAGAGATCCCTCCAAAAGTGCAACAGATACTGAAGCAGTTGAATGATATGCAGAAGACCTACCAGAATATATCAGTACAAAAACAACAAATACAAATAAGCCTATTAGAAGCCAAAAATGCTTTCGATGCGATGAAAAACAGCGAAGATGAATATGTATATAGATTGGTTGGAGGAGTATTTATCAAGATGAAAAAAAATGATGTAATATCTGAATTAGAGGAAACAATCAAGTTGCTGGAAACCCGAATCAAGGTTTTGGAGGAACAAGAGAAAAAAATAATTGATGATATGAAAAAAGCAGAAGATGAAATAAGGAAGATGATGGGCGGGGGCCCACCAGCATCTTAACAACTACATTAAACTACTTCATTACAAAATTACTTCTTTAAGAAATGAAAAGAATGGGTTGGGAATTGTTTAATCTGATAAAATCTAACAAGTCTGTACTAATCATTTCTCATAGAAGAGCAGATATAGACGCTGTGGCATCAGCAATACTTGTGAAAAACATGACTGAGAGACTTGGATGGGGAAATATAGACCTAGTTTTTCCAGAGGGTATTTCAAACCAAACCCTTGAGATTATAGAAAATATTGACATTGATTTTGAATATTATTTGACTCCCCCTAGACATGAATATGAATTAACAATTGTACTTGACACCTCCTCAGAAAAACTACTTGGAAACGAATGGAGAAAAATATCGAAAAAGAAAGTTGTGTGGGTGGACCACCACGTTATCCACACAGACGAGGATGAGAGGGATTTGAGATATATAGATTCTAGAGCTTCATCCACCGTCGAAATAGTTCTGGATATATACTCCTTCTATTATCCAATCAATTCACTTCCAAGAAAAACTCTGCTTCTTGCAGCAATAGCTATCTATCTAGAAACCAGATTCTTACAAATAGCCTCCGTAAGAGCATTAACATGGTTTACTAAAATAATAGATATTCTAAACGTAAGACCCGGAGAACTGTTAAAATATATATCAAAAAAAGAGAGAAACAAGCCTGAGAAAATAGCGATATTAAAGGGTATTGCTCGTAGCTGGGCTTGGAAATTAGGTGAAAAATACGTTTCAATTACTTTTTCAAGCTCATACAGTAATAAAATCTCCAAACAACTGATTAATCTAGGATTTGATATAGCGATTGTACTAAGTCATAAGAAGAGAGGAAAGATTCACATAAGAAGCAGAGAAGAAGCATCTGACATCCTTGAAAAATTGGTTGAGAAACTGGTGAAAAAAATAGAGAATATTGTGGGGGAAGTATCCCACGGAGGACACCAAACAATTTACAACATTGAGTTTAACAAAATTGAGAAGAATAGATTAAAAATGATGGTTGAGGAAAGCATTAGAGAAACTGCTCGGGAAATGGACTTAAAACTATCAGAAATAAAATGAGGTAAAACGAAATGCAATACGTAGCATCGGTGAATAACTTATCTTTCTCCTATGATAAAAGTTATGTGAAAGCGTTAGACAACATTAATTTTAGGTTCGAGCATGGAAAAAGATATTTACTGACAGGGGAAAGTGGATCGGGAAAAACTACATTTGCCAGGGCAATGACAGGCTTAATTCCTCACTTTTACAAGGGGAGATACAGTGGCGAAGTTATAATTGACAAATATAGACTGCCTGATGCGTCTATACATGAAATAAGTAGTTTAGTGGGTTATTTGAGACAAAATCCTGAAGAACAGATTTTGATGACTACTGTTGAGAGGGATATAGCATTCTCGCTAGAATTTAGATTATCTAGCTCATCAGAAATATTAAGAAGAGTAAAAGAAGTTATGGATAGATTCGAAATACAGCATCTATGGGGTAGAACAACAGATACTCTCTCGGGAGGAGAGGTTCAAAAAGTAGCCCTGGCTGGATTATTAGTTACAAACCCAAGGATAATCATTTTAGATGAGCCATCTGCATATCTATCGCCTAAATCAGTAGTTAATCTCAGGACGATACTAGACCAAGAGTTTAGGAAAACAACAATCATTCTAATAGATCATAGGTTAGACTACTGGATTAACTATGTTGACTATGTAATTTACTTAAGTCGAGGAAAAATAAAGTTTCACGGTTTACCAGGAAAATTTCTAAATTGGTTAAAAAACAATGACCACGGGCTTAACCTACCTATACACATAAAACTTAGCCATTCTATATCGCTAGCTATCGGTGACTGCAGATGATAGTTATTGACAATTTATGGTTCGGGTACCATCAGAAAAAACCTGTTCTCAAGGGAATTAATTTATGTATTGGAGAAGGAGAGTTAACCTTTATCCTAGGAGATAATGGGTCTGGGAAAACAACGTTGTTAAAACATTTAAATGGGTTGCTAAAACCTAATGAAGGCACAGTTGAAGTTGATGGCTTGGATACAAGGACAACTCCAGTGTCTGAATTAGCTAGAAAAATTTCGATAGTGTTTCAACAGCCTGAAAAAATGTTCTACTCTCCCACGGTAGAAGAGGAGGTCATCAACACTTTATCCAACTTTAACCTTAGAATTTCCAGAAGAGAGATAATAAACCTTCTTAAGGAGTATGGTTTGGAACAATATCTAGACGGGTCCCCCTATAATCTAAGTGGGGGAGAACAGCGTATACTAACCATAGCAATCATGAATAGCTGGAATCCAAAGTATCTAGTACTTGATGAGCCTACTGTTGGTTTAGACGGGATATATAGGGAAAAACTAAGAATACTCATAGGTAACAGATTGGAAAAAGGGTATACTACTATAGTAGCTACTCACGATATAGAATTCGCTTTATTGTTTAACGCTAAATTGGTGGTGATACATGATGGAAGAATAGTCTATGAAGGCCATACTTATGACCTGATAAATAATAAAGTAGTAGATAAGTACGGCCTTATTCTCCCAACATACTCTAAGGCACTACACATGATGTATAAAAAAGGAATCCTTACTGACGTTAGGGATTATTGTGGCGTGTTCTCAGAGATATCAGTGGAGGTATATAGAAGGTGTATAGACTCCCACTAGACGCGTTAAGATTCGAGGTTAAAAACTCTATATTGTACAAAATAGACCCTAGAGCAAAACTTACTGTATCTACAATATATGCGCTCTACACAGCGTTAACTAACAATATTTACATACACCTTATCCTACTTGGATATTTATTTATACATCTTACTGTATTGGGTAAAATATTTAGAAAAACCTTGAGAAACATAGTAATCCTCCTCCCCCTTGTCATAATTGTATTTCTAGCAAACTATATCGTAACTTTCAGTATAACATCTAGCTTGATTCCTGCTATCAAACTAGTTAATATCGTTCTCTCATTAAATATCTTTTTCTTAACAACAAGTCCAGACGACTTTTCAATGACTCTTGAGAAACTTGGATTTCCCATTACTATAACACTGGCCCTCTCACTTTCAATAAGATATATTTATGTGCTCTCTAAGACACTGCAGGAAATTATCGATGCCCAATTATCAAGAGGACATAAATTAGACACTGGTAGCTTAGTCCAGAGAATAAAAAATTACATACCAATTGTAGTCCCTCTTCTAATAATAAGTGTTAGAAAAAGTATCTTAGTCGCTGAAACGCTCGAAAGTAGAGGTTTCAATGAGAAGATAAAAAGAACACCGATGATTACATTGACCTTCACTTATATTGACTCGACCTATCTCTTATCATCAATTCTTTCACTTATTTTAATACATTGGATTACAAACTATATGGTCACATTCCTAGCATAGAAATGATACACATGATGGGCCCGGTGGGATTTGAACCCACGACCCCCGGGTTATGAGCCCGGTGCTCCGCCAGGCTGAGCTACGGGCCCTTATAACGAGTTTAATACATTATGAGCTTTAATAAACTTTTTAGTATGAAAATTAGGTTTTTCACGCTTCCGTACTAAACATCATCTCTATAATAAACATTAAGCTATCGTCGATACATTATCTCAGTGGATACAAAGTTATAGGCTACAAAAATTAAAGGATAGTTCTTCATGAATACATACAGTAATTGGGAACTAATTCAATAAAAAATTAATATCCAGATAAATAATTAAATTTCAATGGTGCTAAGTAGAGATACACTTAACACAATAATGGATTTTTTATTATCTAATGTAAATAGGTTTTATTTCAATGAAAGGCATCTAACATGTATCCTATCTCAATACATTACCGAAAATACGAGGTGGATACCATATCCTGAATACACAATAAGTTATAAAAATATGGTTGTATCAGTGGATTTAGCATTATTCGAAGATCTAGATAATCCACCACAATGTTTAATAGAGGTGAAAAACGGAACATTTAAAGTTAAAGATATTGAAAGAGATTATAAGAAACTTAAAAAAATAAGAAGAAGTTCCGATAAGATCCTTATAGGTATATTTAACACAGCCCCGACATTTGACAGCGTTAAAAAACTAGCTAAAAAGACTCGAAGCAAGTTCATTCCGATGATCTTATTAACAGAAGGACTACAATACTACTGCGTATCAAATTTCTGGGGAGAAGGTGGTTATAGATCTATTAAACGTTATATCGATGACGAGAACGAATATGCTATGTTCCATATTTCAGGACCGGTTTTAATTATAAACTTTGAAGCTAACAAATATAAACTGTTGGAGAAGGTATTGAGAAAGTTGAAATCCATTCCTATTCTTAGAATACCTAATGTTGTTAGAGGACGGGCTGGCATATCCAGAAAATATTCACTTATAGCCCCAGTAGATAGAATAAGTCCTCTTCAAAATATAGATGTCAATGAACTAAAAGTAGCCAGGAACCATGTTAATCTAGAATTTTTCGACTAACATGCTCAGTAAATCAGATACTCCGATATATTAATTCTCTATTTTCTCTGGAGGAGGGGCCATCTACGCCAGCTCATCCAAATCCCCAGGCACGACTACCCAATGTTTGGAGGTGATCCAGCCGCACCTTCCGGTACGGCTACCTTGTTACGACTTCTTCCCCCTCACCAGGCGAGGCCTCACCCCCCACCCACTGGGCGAGGGGTTCAGCCCCACCCAGCTCGGGTGAAGCGACGGGCAGTGTGTGCAAGGAGCAGGGACGTATTCACCGCGTGATGATGACACGCGGTTACTAGGGATTCCAGGTTCACGGGGACGGGTTGCAGCCCCCGATCCCAACTGAGGCGGGGTTTGGGGGATTAGCTCACCCTTTCGGGCTCGCATCCCTCTGTCCCCGCCATTGTAGCCCGCGTGTGGCCCCGGGGATTCAGGGCATACTGACCTGCCGTAGCCCGCTCCTTCCTCCGCCTTGCGGCGGCAGTCCCGCTAGTTTCCTCAACCCCCCGAAGAGGGTTGGAGCAACTAGCGGCACGGGTCTCGCTCGTTGCCGGACTTAACCGGACGCCTCACGGTACGAGCCGGCGACGGCCATGCACCACCTCTCAGCTTGTCTGGCAAGGTCTTCAGCCTGGCCTTCATCCTGCTGTCTCCCCGGGTAAGTTTCCGGGCGTTGACTCCAATTGAACCGCAGGCTCCACCCCTTGTGGTGCTCCCCCGCCAATTCCTTTAAGTTTCAGCCTTGCGGCCGTACTCCCCAGGCGGCAGGCTTAACGGTTTCCCTTCGGCACACGGCCACCCCTAAGGTGGCCGCACACCTAGCCTGCATCGTTTACAGCTGGGACTACCCGGGTATCTAATCCGGATCGCTCCCCCAGCTTTCGTCCCTCACCGTCGGACGCGTTCTAGCGGCCCGCCTTCGCCACCGATGGTCCTCCCGGGATCTCAGGATTTTACCCCTACCCCGGGAATACCGGCCGCCTCTCCCGCTCCCTAGCCAGGTAGTATCGCCGGCAAGCCGGCGCTTGAGACGCCGGATTTAACCGGCGACACACCTGACCGGCTACGGACGCTTTAAGCCCAATAATCGTCCCGACCACTCGGGGAGTTGGTGTTACCGCGGCGGCTGACACCAATCTTGCCCTCCCCTTATTCGCCCAGCCTTTTGGACTGGGCAAAAGCCGCCCTCTGCGGGCGGCACTCGGAGTGACCCCGTCACGCTTTCGCGCATAGCGGAGGTTTCGCGCCTGCTGCGCCCCGTAGGGCCTGGGCCCTTGTCTCAGTGCCCATCTCCGGGCTCCCCCTCCCAGGGCCCGCACCCGTTATAGGCTAGGTGGGCCGTTACCCCACCTACTACCTGATAGGGCGCAGCCCCATCCTGCGGCGGCTACACACGGCATGGGTGTGTAGCCTTTTCGGGGATAGGGCTTTCCAGCGCCTATCCCCTATCGGCTATTAGCCCCAGTTTCCCGGGGTTATAGCCGTCCGCAGGGTAGGTTGGCCACGTGCTACTGAGCCGTACGCCACGTCCCGCCAGCCCGGGACGTACGACTCGCATGGCTTAGTCCCACTCCGATAGCAGTCGGGTCCGGCAGGATCAACCGGCCTCGCGGGGAGTACAGCCCGTCAAAATCGTGTTTTGGCGGGTTGGCTGGGCTGTCTGCGTTGGCCCCTCCTCCGGCCCAACCATCTTTTCTTCGGTTGAGCCGACATCTTGGTGTGTCCGTGTGTGGAGATCCAGGTTTCATCTATTTGGCTGTATAGCCTTATCACCTGGATACCGCCACACGGACGTGTGTATCCATCTTTATTTTAATGAGGGTAGATATATAAGCTTTATCATTATATAGTGAGATTTGATTTGAAGTATTGTTATAATATCTGGTTTGTTGTTTTAAAGTATTTTTATTGTCTTTGTTTTTAAGGTTTTATTTGGTTTGTTTTGGTTTAGGGTGTGGTGGATGGAGTTTGGTAGGTGGGTTTATATTGTGTTGATGGTCTTGGTTGTATTGGGTTTTGTAGGTGTTTATATGGTGTTTTTCTCTGGTGGTGGGTCTGGAGAGGAGGTTAGGGAGGCTCCTCTCTATGAGGTTGTTGAGCCTATCTCGTTTGAGGAGTTTATTGATTTGGCTGGGGAGTATATTGTGGGTGAGGGGTTGGTTCTTAAGCTTCCTACTGAGTTGCCTGAGGGGGTTATGCCTGTGGCTGTATGGTTTACCGAGCCTTTCCTGGCTGTTATAGCCTATGATAGTGGAGTAGTTGAAAGTTATGTTAATGCTTCTATGTATATCGAGGTTTCTCCCCTCGACTCTTTCCTATATAGTTTTGATGAGGATGAGCTTATGGATGAGTTTCGTCGGTTTGTGGCAGAGATTCGTTTGAATGGTAGGGAAGCCTTTGTAACTAGGGTTGATGGGTTTTACGTTATAGTTGCATATAGTGATTTGAGGAGTTACACAGCCTATGTATATGACTTGGACGGTGGCTTTAGATATGTTATAGTGGCTAGAAACCTCTCTCTACCGAATGATATGCTGAATATAGTGGCTAGTATGGAGCCAATAGAGAGATAGTTAATCCAACACTCTCAAAAAGTTTTTTGATTCTACTCTGCAAATATCTACAAATATTTCTTCAATATGTGGTTGTATTGGAAGTTGATTGGTGTTCCTCCTGTGTGTATGTAGACTACTGTAGCTCCATTTCTTATTTCTCCTTTTTTGATTAGGTCTTTTAATGCGTAGAATGCTTTTGCAGTGTATACTGGGTCGAGTATTAATCCATATCTTGATGCAGCCTCTTTTATAGTTTCCACAACCTCCTTTGTTATTACTGCGTATCCTCCGAAGGTGTATTCATCGTGGATTACGACTTCATCTGCCTTATAGTTTAGGTCTAGCTTTAGTGTCTCGGCTGAGTTGTTGACATGCCTGGCTACCCTCTCCTTCATAATGTTTTCTGGGCTCCCTACACTAACCCCTATAACCTCTATATCCTCTATACCGAGGAGTTTCATACCTAGGATTAGGCCGGCCTGCGTGGCTCCAGTGCCTGTTGCATGTATGATATGGGTAGGCTTTCTACCCAATGCCTTTAGCTGTGTAAGAATCTCATATAAAGCTTCTGCATAGCCATATACACCGATTGGCGATGCTCCACCACCAGGTATGATATACGGTTTTCCACCCTCCATAATAACCTTCTCAGCGACTTCCACCATCTTCCTATAGGCGTCTTCATCCTTATCTATAGCTACTACCTCTGCATTTAGCAGTTTATCTAGGAGGAGGTTTCCCTGTATATCATGCCCACCGGGTGGATATAGAACTAGGATACATCTGTATCCAAGCTTGGC